>Ga0116229_10003954_pt1 | contig 24362 bp, 17 predicted proteins | sample S1TSphgellanicum_3_FD_87313 | JGI IMG/M metagenome (GOLD analysis project Ga0116229, IMG submission 87313) | Host-associated microbial communities from peat moss isolated from Minnesota, USA - S1T2_Fc - Sphagnum magellanicum MG | ecosystem: Host-associated > Plants > Peat moss > Unclassified...
CTTTTAATCCGTTGGTCGCTGGTTCAAGTCCAGCATGGCGATCTCCCACGCGGAAATAGCGGAAACGACGATCTCGCCCCCGCCAGTTCGCGCGCAATCGCGTTCTTTGCCTTTTTGCCGAGGGACGTATCGCCGGCAACCCACCAAACGAGCGCATGGGTGTCCAAGACGATCACTGGGCCGCTTCCCATTCTTGCTCTGCCACTGGGTCTGCCGCGTTGTCGTAGCGAACCACCGAGGCGCGCAACACGTCCAGAGGGTTGCGCTCGACGCCCCGGTACCGCCGAACCTCCAGCGTCGGCCTGCCGTGATCGGTGACGATAACGCTTTGCCCCGACGTTTCAATACGGCGAAAGTATTCCAGGGCCTTCGCCTGGAATTGAGATTTCGATACGGACTTGCCGTCCATGATTTGCCTATCGTCATATGACTATATTCAAATCACACGCCCGGAGCAAACGCGCTCGCAATCGGGTCGACACCCCAGGCGCGTCCTGGGCGCATTACCCTCGCGCAGTACGCATCTCGTCAGCCGGCTGCGCCGGCACCTCGATGACGTAGCGGTTCTTCCCGGATCGCTTCGCGAGATACATCTGCCGGTCGGCGCGTATCAGCAGTTCGTTGCCGGGCGGTGCGGTTCCCTGGCCGTCGTAGACCACGACGCCGATGCTGACGCCGATCTTCACGAGATTGCCGGAACAGTTGAACGGCTCTGCCGTGGCGTCGACGATCTTGGCCGCGATGTCCGCCGGATTGCAATCCGGGTCGTGCAGGTCCTCGAGGATGACGAAGAACTCATCGCCGGCCAGGCGACCCATCGTGTCGGTGCGCCGCAGGCAGGTTCTGGTGCGCTCGGAAAAGGCTATCAGCAGCCGGTCGCCGATCTCATGGCCGAAGCTGTCGTTCACCTGCTTGAATCCGTCCAGGTCCAGGAAGAGCAGCGACATGGGCTTGCCCGTCCGGTGCGCGCGCTGGATCGCCGTCACCAGGCGGTCGTCGAACAGGCGCCGGTTCGGCAGCCCGGTCAGGACGTCGTACTGCGCCAGGTCCGCGAGGTGCTTTTCCACGCGCTTGCGTTCGGAGATATCGCGCATCACCCAGACGAACAGGGTCCCGTGCACGAAGTCCACCATGCTGATGTTCAATTCCAGCGGGAACCGGCTGCCATCGGACTTGACGCCGACGAGCTCCGAGGTTCCGACGCAGACGAGCCTCGCGGGCGGGCCCCTCTCGGACTTGCCGGTGTCCACGGTCTGCGCCTGCCGGTGGGAATCCGGCATCAGCGCCCTCAGGTCCCGCCCCACGAGGTCCGGGATACGGTAGCCGAACAGCGCAGCCGCGGCCGCATTTGCCGAGCGGACGATGCACGACGCGTCGGCGGTGAATATGCCATCGCCGACCGCATTGACGATGGTGCGCATTTCCAATTCCTGCTCGCGCGCGCTTTCTTCCGACGATCGCATCCGCCTGACCAGCGGAACGAGCAGCAGGTAGAGAAATGCCGTACCGACGGCGCACACGAGCCCGACGATGCATGCGCCGCGCGCGAGCGATTCCCGGATCGGCGCGTATAGCTCGACGGTCTTCTCCTTGACCACGAGGCCGAAACCGGAGCCCAGCGTGCCATAGGCGGCGATGACCGCATCATTGTGATAATCGAGCGTCTGGATGCTTCCCGTCTTGCCTGCCAGCGCCAATTCCATGGGCAGCGGAGCGGCGCCCTTCGCACGCGGCACCATCGTCATCGGGGCCTGGTATTGACGACCGGGAAAGCACTCGATGCCAGCCGGCACCGAGACGCACGCCGCGACCACTGCGGACGCGCCGAGGCCATCGGGATTGAAAAGCTCTTCGTTCAGTTTTCGTGCATCCTGATCGACGATGATCGTCCGCCCGGCCACGGGCAGCAGCGTGCGCACGACGAGTTCCCGGTCCCAGATCAGCAGCGAGGAGCGGGCAGCGCGCAGCGGCGCGACGACCTCCGGCACCAGCCGGAACGTGCCGGCGGACGCGATCATCCGGTGGTCCGCATCCAGCAGGGCGACGCCCCGGATGCCCTCGCCCGTTGCAAGCGCCGCCGCCGCGCGAAACGCGCGCAGTTGCATCGCCGCGACGCCGGCCCGCTCGTCGCCGCGGTCCGTGTACAGGCCGGCAAGCTTGGCCGCGACCTGCGCCCGCGCTTCCATCTCGCGCACGGTGCTGTCGAGCAGCGCCGCGCGGCTGCGCAAGGCGGTCTCGAGCCTGCCCTCGAGCATGCCGTGCAGGACCGACTGCTCCAGGGCGAAGCCCGTCAGGCCCGCGGCAAGCGCCACGACGAGCAGGGTCGAGCAGGCGAACAGGCGTATCAACTGGTCGGCCCGGATGTACTTGTCGGCGACAAACCAGGCGTCGCGCCGCCAGGACAACCAGATGGCCGTGGCAATCATCAGCATTCCCACGGCGGTAGGAATCACCATGCGCGCGGAGCGCGCCCAATCGAAGAGCAGATCGGGCTCGATCACGTAGCCGATGAGCCCCGTGATGCCGATCGCGAAGATCGCGAAGGTGGCGGCCAGCAGCAGGATCGCGCGCCGCCTGTCGGCGACATGGGTCGAGACCAGCAAGGCGAACGAGGTCAGCAGGAAGCCCGCTGCCGTATTGGGTGCCATCCGGCCGGGCCGAAGGTTGCCGTAGTCGTACCAGGCATGCAGCCCGGGGAAATCCACGCCCAGGCTGGTGCCCGTCGCGATTTCGCCCAGGGTGGCGACGGACAGCAGCATCACGCCGGCGGCAGGAATGCGCACGGCCAGAGGCTGGGCACGCATGGCCGCCATCGACAGCGAGATTCCGCACAGGAAAAAGCACAGCCCGGAGTCAAATACCACGGGCAGCGAATCCGTCGGGACTTTCAACAAGGCCGGGACATGGAAAGTCCAGCCCGCCATGACCGCGAGGCCGAGGCCGGTGATCAGGCAGACGAGCAGCGCTCGCGCCCATCCCACGGCGTGCGGGGAGCGGATGTCCGGGTTTGAGGGGATCACGTAGGGCCTGCCTGTTGGGGCGCATGGACTCCATCGGCGTGCCAGCCGACGCCTTGAGCACTATCTGCGCACAGCCGCAGTCGCGTCGACATCCGTACTGCAGCGATCGCCCCTCTACTCCGGGCATCGAAGCCGCGCCGGCCCGTATCCAATGCATGCTGTCGGACGGACGGCGCCTGCGCCACCGCCACCATGAGGCCGTCCGTCGCCGCACCTGGATGCATCCAGCCGGGTGGAACTTCCCGCAAGCGCAGCGCCCGGGCAGATCCGAGGCCAGCATTCCCGCGCCGGCCATTTGCCGGCCGGTTCCCATCGCACGCCAAGGCCGCCATGAATCCCTTGCATCCGCTCGCCAAGTCCAGCACCGGCATCCAGGGCCTGGACGAACTCACCGGGGGCGGCGTGCCGCAAGGCCGGCCTACCCTGGTATGCGGCGGCGCCGGCTGCGGCAAGACCCTGCTCGGCATGCAGTTCCTGGTGCACGGCGCACTGCACGCCGGCGAGCCCGGCGTCTTCATGGCCTTCGAGGAAACGGCGGCCGACCTGGCGCAGAACGTCGCGTCGCTGGGCATCGACCTCGACGACCTGTCGGCGCGCGGACTCCTGGCGGTCGATTTCGTGCGCCTGGACCACAGCGAGATGGAACACAGCGGCGATTACGACCTCGAAGGCCTGTTCATCCGCCTGTCCTACCTGATCGACCGCTCCGGCGCCAAGCGCGTGGTGCTGGATACGATCGAAACGCTGTTCGGGGCGCTGCCCAACCCGGGGATCGTCCGGTCCGAGCTGCGCCGGCTGTTCCGCTGGCTCAAGGACAAGGGCGTGACGACCGTCATCACCGGCGAGCGCGGCAGCGACCCGGGCATGCTGACGCGCCATGGGCTGGAGGAGTACGTCTCGGACTGCGTGATCGTGCTCGACCACCGTGTCACCGGCATGGTCTCGTCGCGGCGGCTGCGCGTGGTCAAGTATCGCGGCTCGACGCACTGCACGAACGAGTACCCGTTCCTGATCGGCGAGTCGGGAATCTCGGTGCTGCCCGTCACCTCGCTGGGCCTGCAGCACCGCGTCAGCGACGCGCGCATCCCGTCGGGCGTGCCCGGGCTGGACACGATGCTCGACGGCCGGGGCTTCTACCGCGGCAGCAGCGTGCTGGTGTCGGGCACGGCGGGCACCGGCAAGAGCAGCCTGGCAGCGCACGTCGCCGCCGCGGCGTGTGCGCGCGGCGAGCGCGTGTTGTACTTCCCGTTCGAGGAATCGTCGGGCCAGATCATCCGCAACATGGCCTCGATCGGCATCGATCTGGCGCGCTGGGTCGAACTGGGCCTGCTGCAGTTCCGCGCCGCGCGGCCGACGCAGGCGGGGCTGGAAATGCACCTCGCCACGATGCTCAAGCAGATCGCCGCGTTCGACCCGCAGGTGGTGGTGGTGGATCCGCTGAACAGCTTCGTCACCGTCGGCAACGAGGACGACGTCAAGCTGATGCTGTTGCGGCTGGTCGATACGCTGAAGGATCGCCAGACCACCGGCTTCTTCACCAGCCTGACCGCCGGCGGCGACGGGCTCGAACGCACCGACATCGCCGTCTCGTCCCTGATCGACACCTGGCTGCTGGTGCGCGACATCGAAAACGGCGGCGAGCGCAACCGCGGCCTGTACATCCTCAAGTCGCGCGGCATGCCGCATTCGAACCAGATCCGTGAATTCGCGATCACCAGCCACGGCATCGCGCTGCGCGACGCCTACAGCGGCCCGGGCGGCGTGCTGACCGGTTCGGCGCGACTGGCGCAGGAGGCGCAGGAACTGGCCACCCAGGTGCTGCGCGAGCAGGAGATCCGCCGCCAGCAGGACGAACTGGGGCGCCGCCGCGGCACGATGGAGGCGCAGATCTGCGCCATGCGCGAGGAGTTCGCCGCGATGGAGAAGGAGACCCGGACGCTGATCGCGCAGTCACGCACCAGCGAGGCGCTGCTGCTGCAGGACCGGCGCGCGATGGCCCAAAGCCGCATGTCGGAGGCCCGATGAGCAAACCGGCGCTTCCCGTGGCCGGCGAGAGCGAATTCGTGCTGCGCCTCTACGTGGCCGGCCAGACGCCGCGCTCGCTGCGCGCGGTAGCCAACATGCAGCGCATCTGCGCCGAAACCCTGGATGGGAGCTACCGGCTGGAGGTGATCGACCTCTACCAGCAGCCGCAACTGGCCGAGGGCGAGCAGATCGTCGCCGTGCCGGCGCTCATCAAGCGCCTTCCGATGCCGCTGCGCATGGTGATCGGCGACATGTCGGATGTCGACCGGGTGCTGGTCGGACTCGACCTGCTGCCCAGGACCTGAGGGGTGTGCGACGATGGATGACGTCGATGGGCCCGGCACGCTCGAGGCGGCGACCCGGGGCCTGGAGGCCCGCAACGACGCCTTGCTGCGCGAGAACCTGGCACTGCGCCTCGCGCTGGCGCAGGCCGAAGAGGCGCTGCGCGCCATCCGCAACGACGAGGTCGACGCACTTTTCATTCCCGGCTCGGGCAGCCGGCGGCTGTTCACGAGCGATGGGGCCGACCGGTCCTACCGCCTGCTGATCGAGGAGATGGGTGAGGGGGCGCTGACGCTCACGCCGGACGGCGTCGTGACCTACGCCAACCGGCGCTTCGCGCAGATGCTGCAGCGCCCGCTGAGCCGGGTGATCGGTTCGCTGATCGGCAGCTGCGTCGCCGCCGAAGCGCTCGCGGTGGTGCCGGCGCTGCTGACCGACGCGCGCCGCGGCAAGTCCTCGGCGGAACTGGACCTGCTCACCGACGGCGGCCAGCGCGTGCCCATCCTGCTGACGGTCAACCGCCTCGTGATCGACGGCATGCCCGAGGCCTTGTGCATGGTGGCCACCGACCTGACCGGACAGCGCATCGGCGAGGCCGCTATCCAGGCGCGCCGCACGCTGCTGGCGATGGTGGAGGAACAGCAGCGGACGGAAAACAGCCTGCGCGTGAGCCTGGCCACGCTGCGGCTGCACGACAGCGCGCTGGGCGCGATCACGCAGGGGGTGCTGATCGCCGACGCACGCGGACTCACGACCTACGTGAACGCGGGCTGCACGGTGATCTCGGGCTACACCGAAGCGGAGATGGCCGGGCGCTCGGCGGCCTTCCTGCAGGGACCGCAGACCGATCCGGCCGTACTGCACGCGCTGCGCGACGCGATCGGCGCGTCCCGGCCCTTCCATGGCGAACTGCTCAACTACCGCAAGGACGGCACGCCGTTCTGGAACGAGCTCTCGGTGACGCCGGTCTTCGACGACCGGGGCGTGACCACCCAGTTCGTCGGCGTGATGGCCGACGTGAGCGCGCGCCGCGAGGCCTCGGCCCAGTTGCTGCTGGCGGCCAAGGTGTTCGAGCAGAGCGGCGAGGCCTTCTACATCGCCGAATCCGGGCGCAACATCGTCAAGATCAACCACGCGTTCACCGCCATCAGCGGCTACGGCGAGGCCGAGGTGCTGGGACAGACGCCCGCCATATTCCGCTCGGACCGCCACGACGCGGAGTTCGACGATGCCATATGGGCCGAGGCGGCCGACTCCGGGAGATGGCAAGGCGAGGTGTGGAGCCGGCGCAAGGACGGCACCGTGTATCCGCAATGGCTGTCGATGAGCCGGGTGGCCGACAGCGAAGGCCGGGTCACGCATTTCATCGCCTCGTTCAGCGACATCACGCTGCGCAAGGAAGCCGAGGACAGCATCCGCCGGCTGGCGCATTACGACCCGCTGACCGCCCTGCCCAACCGGGCCTTGCTCGGCGACCGGGCCGCCCACGCGCTGCGGATGTCGCGCCGCAAGCGCGAGCCGATGGCGCTGATCTTCTTCGACCTGGACCACTTCAAGAGCATCAACGACTCGCTGGGCCATGCCGTCGGCGACGGCCTGCTGGTCGCGCTGGCCACGCGCTGCCTGGGTGCGCTGCGCGACCAGGACACGCTGTCGCGGACCGGGGGCGACGAGTTCGTGCTGCTGTTGCCCGGCACCGACGCCGCCGGTGCCGCGCACGTGGCCCAGAAGCTGATGGCGCTGATCACGCAGCCCTACCGGATCGATCGGCACGAGTTGACGATCACGCCCTCGATCGGCATCGCGCTGTACCCCGCGGACGGCGCCGACTACGGTGCGCTGGCCCGGGCTGCGGATGCGGCGATGTACCGTGCCAAGCAGGGCGGCCGCAACCGGTTCTGCTTCCACACGCCCGAGATGCAAGCCCAGGCGGCGCGCCTGCTGCTGCTCGAAAATTCGCTGCGGCGCGCGCTCGAACGCGAACAGCTCAGCCTGGAGTACCAGCCGCAGATGTCGCTGGACGGCAAGTCCACGATAGGCGTCGAGGCCTTGCTGCGCTGGCGCCACCCCGAGCTGGGAAACGTGTCGCCCGCCGAATTCATCCCCGTCGCCGAGAGCAGCGGCCTCATCACCGCGATCGGCGAATGGGTGCTGCGTACCGCGACACGGCAGATGCGGGCCTGGCTCGACGGCGGCATGGCACCGATCACGCTGGCGGTGAACCTGTCGGCCGTGCAGTTCCGCCAGCAGAACCTGGCGGCGCTGGTGGCGCGCATCCTGGACGAGGCCGGTATCCCGCCGGTGCAGCTCGAACTCGAACTCACCGAAAGCGTCGCCTCGGAGGATCCGGAGGCGGCCGTCACGGTCATGGACGAACTGCACGCCTGCGGCGTGCGCATGTCGATCGACGACTTCGGCACCGGCTACTCGTCGCTGAGCTACCTCAAGCGATTCAAGGTCTACAAGCTCAAGATCGACCAATCGTTCGTCCGCGGCGTGGCGGCAGGGGCCGAGGACCGGGCGATCGTCGCCGCCATCGTCAGCCTGGCGGGGAGCCTGGGCATGCGCACGATCGCCGAAGGCGTGGAAACCGAGGCGCAGGCGCGAGCGCTGCGGGAGATCGGCTGCGGCGAGTTGCAGGGCTACCTGTACAGCCGGCCGCTGAGCCCGGACCGCCTGGCCGCGTTCGTCGCCGCGCACCCGGCGGCAAGCCCGCGTCAGGCGCTGCGCCCCCGGCGCGCGCCGGCGAAGTAGACGGCGGTCAGCGCCGCGACTGCCGGCGAGAGTATGGGCAGCACCAGCTGCGCGGTGACCCAGAACTTCGAATCGGCGGGCACGAAGATCCACAGCGGCACGAGCGCCAGCGCGCCGATCACGGCGATGCGCGTGATCTGGAACCACAGCTTGTGGAAGAAGAAGGAGGTGGTGTCGCGGTCGGGCAGCTGCGCGTCCGCGACGGTGAAGAAGCGGCCCGCCAGGGCGGCCGCCGGCAGCATCGCCAGCGGGAACCCGATCGCGAGCGCGGCCACCAGGTCCATGGCCAGTTGAAGAAAGAACAGTGCCGCCGGCGTGCTGGCCATGTTCTGCTCGCCCCCGATCGCGTGCGCCAGGCAGGCCATGCCGCCGACCACGATGATGGCGGCGAGCGCGATGAAGAACACCGCGCTCGCCGCGACCCAGGCATAGAACTCGAAGGCCGGCACCGCGGCGGCGATGGCCGCGAGCTTGGCCTTCTCGTCGTCGGTATAGCCGAAGCCGGGCCAATCGGTGCCCGAATCATGGATCAGGCCCATGTTGAACGCCCAGTAGCGCACCAGCAGCGCGCGCCAGCGATCGGTCCGCGGCGTCGAGTCCTCAGGTGTGATCATCGGTTCACCAATTTACGGTATACGCGCCAGACGCGGCGCGCCGGGCTGGGCAATGGCCTTTGTCACGGCCCGGATTACCTAATATTATTTAATACAATCAACAATTTATAATAGCGCGGCGGTTTCCCTGCGGCAAACCCGTCCTGCCGTTGAATACCGTACTTGCGTTATCGAATAAATGACGCCATACTCGATGCCATGAACTCGGTCGCCTTAGCGGCCGAGTTCATAAAGACCACATGAGGGCATACCCGCCGAAAGTCGGGGACGCAAAGCCTCCGGCCTACAGCGCAGTTGCGCGACGGTAGCGGGGTTGCCAGCGTCGAGCGATGCATGCAGCCGGGCGCTGTGGGTGTCGTTGACGCTGATTTGCATGACCCTCGCCGGTTCAACCCTTCTCTAGCGAGAGCGTCATGCCGACCCAGCCCTACCACCGCCGCAGCGCAGCGTCCCGCCTTGCCCGTACCTGCGCGCCGCACCCCGGCCACGCCGCGGCGCTGGCGGCCGCGCTGCTGGCCGCCGCCTGCGGCGGCGGTGACGGCACCGGGTCCTCGGGTGCCCCCGAGCCCGTGGTTACGGGCCAAGTCGCGACCGCGACCACGCGCCTGGATCTGGCGGTTCCGGCGCTGCCCGAAGACGCCGCACAGCAAGCCGCGCTGCCGGCCTTTCACGTGGCGCCGGTGGTCCTGGACCCCCCGCTGGATATCGACGCCACCGACAACGCGGCCTCGGCCGCACGCGCCCCGCGCGCGACGCCGATCCCCGCTTCGGCACGCGGCCTGCCGACCGCCCGCCTGACGCTCGAGGGCATCCGCGCCTGGACCTCCCAGCACGAGGGCGAGGAGATGCGCGCCGCCGGCGGGCGTCCCAGGCCGGAGGGCTCGTCCAGCGCCGCGACCACCTACACGCCGGCGCAGGTGCGCGCCGCCTACGGCCTGCCGGCGCTGCCGGCCACCGGCACCACGCCTACCGCGACGCAGGCCGCGCAGATGGGCGCGGGGCAGACGATCTACCTCGTCGATGCCAACGACGATCCCAACGTCGTCGCCGAACTGGCGGCGTTCAACCAGGCCTTCGGGCTGCCGGCGTGCACGACCACCGCCATCGCCGCCGGGACGGCGCTGCCGCTGCCCGCGGCGTCGAAGACGGCCTGCCAGTTCTCGAAGGTCTATGCCACCGCCAACGGATCGCTGAGCGCCACCGCGCCGGCCTACAACTCGGGGTGGGCGACCGAGATCACGCTGGATGTGCAATGGGCCCACGCGACGGCGCCGCTGGCCCGCATCGTCCTGATCGAGGCGCCCGATTCCTCGCTTTCGAGCCTGCTGGGCGCAGTCGACCTGGCCAACGCCATGGGCCCGGGCGCGGTCTCGATGAGCTTCGGCAGCCCCGAGGGCAGCTGGACCTCGTCCGTGGACAGCGCGTTCACGGCGGCCGGCATGAGCTACCTGGCCGCGACCGGCGATTCCGGCACCGGCGTGGAGTGGCCCTCGGTGTCCGCGCACGTGCTGGCCGTGGGCGGCACCTCGCTCACCTACTCGGGCAGCGGGATGCGCTCCGAGGTGGCATGGTCCGACACGGGCGGCGGCATCAGCCAGTACACGGCCGCGCCGTCCTACCAGGGCAACGCCGTGCCCGGGCTGGGCAGCCAGAGGTATCGCAACGTGGCCGATGTCGCGTTCAACGCCGATCCCAATACCGGCCAGTACCTGGCGGTCATCGCCCCGGGCAGCAGCAGCGTCAGCTGGCTGAGCGCGGGCGGCACGAGCCTGGCGACCCCGCAGTGGGCCGGCCTGGTGGCCATCGCCAACGCGCTGCGCGTCGCCGGTGCCAAGGCGCTGCTGGGCGATCCGCACGCGGCGCTCTATGCCCAGGTCGCGCAGGTGCCCGGCACCTACGCCAGCGACATCGCCGACATCACCAGGGGCGCCGACGGCAGCTGCGCCACCTGCGCGGCCAGGTTGGGCTACGACGCGCCCACCGGCATCGGCACGCCCAACGCGGCGAACCTGGCCGCGACGCTGGCCGGCACCAGCGTCCCGGCCAGCGCCCCGGTGGTGACGCCGGCCCAGATCAGCGGCCGCGTCGGTACGCCGCTGTCGTTCACGGTTTCGGTCAGCGCGCCGGACCCGGTCGGCTTCACGTTTTCGGGGGCACCCGCGGGCATGGGCATCGCCTCGACGGGCGTCGTCACCTGGGCCGCACCCGTGGCCGGCACCTATGCGGTGACCGTCACGGCCAAGGACAGCAAGACGGGATTGTCGGGCCATGGCCTCTACACGGTGACGATCGCCGCGCCGGCAGCGCCCGTGGTCGCCTCCGCGTCCGTCGCCGGCAAGGTCGGCGTGGCGCTGTCGTTCGCGGTCTCGGTCACTGCGCCCGACGCGGTCAGCCTGGCGCTCTCCGGTGCCCCGAGCGGCATGAGCATCAGCACGGCCGGCATCGTGAGCTGGGCCGCACCCGTGGCCGGTAGCTACAGCGTGACGGTGACGGCCAAGGATGCCAAGACCGGCCTGAGCGGCAAGGGCGTGATCGGCGTCACCGTCTCCACGGCGGCGGCCCCGGTGGTGGCCGGCGCCACGGTCGACGGCAAGCCCGGCATCGCGCTGTCGTTCCCGGTTGCGGTCAGCGCGCCCGACGCCGTCACGGTCGCGCTCAAGGGCCAGCCATCCGGGATGGTGATCGGCACCGGCGGCGTGGTCACCTGGCCCAGCCCGGTGGCCGGCAGCTACAGCGTCACGGCGGTGGCCACCGACAGCAAGACGGGCCTGAGCGGCCAGGGCGTGTACAGCGTGGTCATCACGGCCGGCGGCCCGGTGATCACGGCCCCGGCCATGAACGGCGTGGCGGGCCAGCCGCTCACCGGGACCATCGGCCTGTCGGACCCGGGCGTGAGCGGCCTGTCGGTGCAGATCTCCGGGGTTCCGCTGGGCATGATGTTCTCGGTCAGCGGCATGAACCTGGTGGCCCAGTGGGCCAGCCCGGTCACGGGCAGCTACACGATGGTGGTCAGCGCGGCGGATTCGAACGGCGCCCAGGCCCAGGTCAGCATCCCGGTGACGATCACCGCGCACTGATGCGCTGATCCGCGCGCGCGCACGTGCGCAACTGCGGATGTGCGGATGAGCGGCCCGCCCGGCCGCGCTTCAGCGCGCGCGCGCGGCGGCGATCGGCGTGAGCAGGTCGGGCGTGCCGGCGATGCGCTCCAGGTGCGGATAGCGCTCGCCGCCGTGGTAGTCGACGTCGAAGCTCTGGTAGACCTCGTTATCGAGGGTCATCAGCGAGAGCGGCGCGGTGGTGTGGACCGCGGCGGCGAGCAGCTCGCGCAGCTCGTCGGCGCTGTAGACGCGCCGGTCGACCGCGACGAGCTTCATCGACGGCACCAGGCCGGCCTTGCCCGCCGGCGAATCGGGCAGCACATCGACGAGCGTTCCCGACTTGTCCAGCAGCAGCCCGAGCGAATCGCGCAGGTCCAGCGTGTGCGCAGTGGCCTCCGCGGCCCTGGCGGCGCTGCTGGGCTCGGCCGTGTAGACCACGCGCCATCCGGCGGCCTGCAGGCCCTGCGCCGGCGGCGTGGGCCGCAGCGCATCGAGGCGCGTGCGCAGGAACGCCGCCCAGTCGCCGGGGGCCACCGCCGCGAGCGCACGCACGACATCGTCGAAGCCGTAGGGCCGCACGATCGGCCCCGTGTCCGGGGGTCCGTAGAACGCACGCGCGAAGTCATCGAGCGAGCGGCGTCCGCCCGTCCGGGCGCGGATCGCGGCGTCGACCTCCAGCCACAGCAAGCGGCCCTCGTCGTAGTAGTCGGTCGCGCGGCGCTCGGACACCCAGCGGTCCGATGCCGTGTACAGCAGCTGGGCCGCGGTGGCGGTGTCCTGCAGCGGCCGCCAGGCGCGCCCGCTGCGGTGGTCCATCTGCGCGTAGACCAGGGCCAGGCGGTCGCGGAACTGCTCCGGCGTCACCAGGCCGGCACGCACCGCGAGCACCTCGCCGTAGTAGCTGGTGAGGCCCTCGTAGACCCAGAGCAGGTCGCCGATCATCGGCTCCTGGTAGTTGGCGGTGGCCAGCCCGGCCGGCCGCCGGTACTTGCCGTTCCAGGAATGGACGAACTCGTGCGCCAGCAGGTAGCCGCTCTCGGCGGCGAAGTCGGGGTCGGTCATGCCCAGGCGGGGCACCTGGTCGTCGTTGGACTCATGGTGCTCCAGGCCGTTGTCGGCATCGCCGTGCGCCTCGACGAGGAAGTCGAAGTGCGCATAGTGGCGGGCCCCGAACAGCGCACCGCTCTGCGCCACCAGGCTGGTGAACTGGGCCACGCGCGCGGCCGGCAGATCGGTGCCGGCCTCGGTCTCGCCGACGATGTCGAGCGTGTGGCGGCGCGGCTCGCCGGCGGGCGTGACATCGTAGCGGCGCAGGTGCGCACCCATCATCATCGGCGAGTCGACCAGGGTCGTCAGCGAGACGGGCTCGAAGCGCACCGTCGCGCCGCCGCGGCCCGCTGGCGCCAGCGCCGTCGCGTAGTCCCAGGCGGGCGGCATCCGTACCGAGGCACGCACCTGCACGGCGTCGGCGGCCGTCGCGGCCGGATACAGCACGACCTGGTCGAAGTTCAGGTCGGCCTGGGTGGGCGTGCTCGTGTTGCCGATGCCGAAGTCGTCGCCCGGCGTCGGCTCGCCGAGCTTGGTGAATTCGACCGTCAACTGCGTCACGCCCTCGGGCACGTTCAGGTGGTAGGCATACATGTCGACGCCGTCGCGCTGCCACGGCAGCGTCCTGCCACCGCCGGTGAAGACCGTGCCGCTCAGGTCCGTGACCGGCCCGGTGGGCCCGTGGTTGCCGGGGATCCACTTGGGGTAGACCAGGGTCAGGGGGCCGGGCTGCACCGTCAACTGCTCGCGCACGCTCACCAGGCGCTGCGCGATGCGGCTGGCGTCCACGGCGAGCTCGATCGGTTCGGCCCGGCACGGCGCGCCGACGGCGATGGCCGCGAGCAGCAGGCTCGGGGCGGCGAGGGTGCGGATCGAGGGCACGGGTCTCGATGGATCACCGGGAATGCCCGTATCGAGACCTCGCACCTACTCCGATACGCGCCTGCCGACGTAGGAGCCCAGCTGCCAGCAGGCCTTTTCGAGGTGGCTCCAGCGCCCCGGCTGGGCCGAGCGGGTTCTCACCCCGCGCTGCTGCATCTCGTTGACGGCGATGTCCTCGCTGTTGAACTTCATGAAGAAGCCGCGCTCGGCCTCGAGCTTCGCGTCGTAGCCGGGATCGGCCTTGGCCTCGGGCCGCACCAGCGTGTAGCTCTGCAGGCGGGTGCGCATCGCGCTTTCGGGCTGCAGGCAGAAGTAGCCCATGCGGTCGGGCAGCAGGATGAAGATGTGGTACGGGTAGACGAGGTAAAGGCGGAATTCGTGGCGCTCCTCGCTCGTCATCTCGCCCAGCGGCGGGAAGCCCGAGGCGATCTCCTCGTCGGGCACATCGGCACGCGCCGGCGAGTGGACCACGGTCCATGCGGCCTCGCCGTCCTCGCCATAGCTCATGCGCGCCGGGTGGTTGCGCTCGAAGGTCTGGGGATGGGCGCCGATGTGGTGATAACACTCCATGAAAGTCTCGACGACGATCTTCCAGTTGATGGGGAGGTCGTACTCGACGACGAAACCCGGCTCGAGCTCGTCGAGGCGGAACTTGGCCAGGCGCGCGGACAGGCCGGCCAGCTGCGGCGCCAGCTCGGGCGCGGCCTCGTTGAAGCTCATGTAGATGAAGCCATTGATGATCTCCGAGCGGAACTCCGGCAGGCGGCAGTCGGCGGCCTCGAAGTCCACGCCGTCCATCAGCGGCGCGCCCAGCAGCTTTCCGTCCAGGCCGAAGGTCCACTTGTGGAACGGGCATTGCAGCTTGCTGCCGTTGCCGGGCGCATTGACCAGCGGCGTCCAGCGGTGCGGGCAGATGCGCGAGAGCACGCGCACGCGGTCCGCCGCGCGCGTGACTACGAGCATCTCGCCCAGCAGGTCGATCGGGAAATAATCGCCGACCTTGGGCAGCCGGGACACATGGCCCACGCAGAGCCAGTCCTTGAGGAAGATCTTCTCGACCTCGATCTGGAAGAAGGCCTCGGACCAGTAGGCCTCCGGAGGCAAGGTGGTGCCCTTGGACAGGGGCAGATCCTTGCCGGCGCGGGCGGCATCCAGGATGCGGCCGAGGTCGATGTTTTCCTGGCGTTGGATGCGGATCACGGCGCTCATGGGGTTTCTTTCGGAGGGTCCGGAGTGAGGCTAACCGTTACAACAAGCATTGGTCATGCCAAGGTCCTTCCAGGGCCGCTGGGCCGCCAGACGCATGGCAAGGGGCGGCGGCGCACGGGCCGCATGGAAAACGGCGCCGGACCTTGCGTGTTGCTTGTGCAGACGGATCGCCATTGTGGTGCCACGCGCCGCATTAATGGGCAGGCGGGCGCTGACGGTGCGGGCAAGGTCCGGCACGGCGCCGATAGAATCGGGCGCCAATATCGATGATCGGAGCCGTCGCATGCGGGTGCCAGCCTACTTTCTTTGCGCGGCCATGGCGCTGATCGGGGCCGCGCCTTGCCGTGCGGCGCCGCTCCAGGTCATCGATGCCATGCCCGCCTTCTGGCGCTTCTGGGGCGCCGCGGCGGACAAGCCCGAGGCCGTGCGGGTGCGGATGTTCCGGGACACCGTGGTCGCCGCGCATCCGGAACTGTTCGACACCGGGGTGCTCGGGCCCGGCGCCATCGCGGGGCCCGGCGCCCATGCCGATCCGGACGCGATCGTGGGCCGCTACCTGAGCGATGTAACGCCATTCATCCCGCGGATGCAGCGCATCTCGGAGACGGTGCGCAGCCACATCGGTGCCTACGCCGCGGACTTCTCGCGGCAGTTTCCGCTCTTTGCGCCGGCGGCTCCGGTCTACTTCACGGTCTCGATGTTCAGCTTCGATGGCGCCACGCGCACCGTGGGCAACGGCACCGCGCTGTTGTTCGGTATCGACGGGATCGCGCGCTCCCACCCGCCCGACGAGAACCTCAAGGTGCTGTTCGACCATGAGCTGTTCCACCTCTATCACAGCCAGATCCGGCCCGAGCTCACCGACGACGCCGCGCCACTGTGGACCTCGATGTGGGAGGAGGGGCTGGCGACCTACGTGAGCGGACAGATGAACCCGGGCAGTACCGAGGGCCAGGTCCTGCTGCAGCAGGACCTTCCGGGCCTGGCGCGGCCGCGCCTGGGCGCGCTGGCGCGCGCGCTGCTCGCCCGCTTCGATTCACTCGACCGCGACGATTACGAAGACTTCTTCTACCTGCAGAACCGGCGTCCGGACCTGCCCCCGCGCAGCGGCTACTACGTCGGCTACCGGGTCGCGCGGATGCTGGGCGCCGGGCGTACGCTCGAGCAGCTGGCACGCTTGCAGGGCGCAGCCCTGAAGGCCGCGGTGCGCGCGGCACTGGAGCAACTGGCCGCGCAGCCCTGACCCGCCCCTACGCGGCGACCGATCCCTTGCGCAGGTCCGCGCGGTAGCGCCGGCTCACGGGGATGTGGCGCCCGTCGCGCAGCTTGGCGCGCGCATCGCCGGAGTCCAGCGGCTCGATCTCCACCAGGAAATCCAGGTTGACGATGTAGCTGCGGTGCACGCGCACGAAGCGCCGCGGATCGAGGCGCTGCTCGATCGCCGTCATCGTCGCGCGCAGCGGGTAGTCGTGTTCGCGCACGTGCAGGTTCACGTAGTTGCCCCAGGCCTGGATCCACTCGATCTCGGCGGCCGGCAGCAGGAATTCCCGGCCCAGCTTCTGCACCAGGAAGCGTTCCGGGTGCTCGACCGGTTCGACCGGTGGCCCTTCGTCCGGCGCCGACAGCAGCGTGGCCTCACCCTGCCAGCGCAGCAGCACCAGCCGGTACAGGCCGATGATGGCGAACACGAGGAAATACGCGCGGGCATCCTTGAGGTACTCGTAGGACAGGACGAGCGGGCCGGTGCCGAAGTCGTAGTCCTGGCCCTGGCTCAGGTAGGCCAGCTTGCGCAGCGCCACCATCACGCCGACGTGCACGAGCGAATAGACCACGCTGGCGAGCAGGTGCCAGGGCAGGTTGCGGTGCAGCAGCGCAATGCGCAGCGGCACGCGCCGCTCGAACGCGAGCATGGCCGGGATGAGCGCCAGCAGCGTGAGGTTGCTGCTCCACTCCCACACCGCCGGCTGCCAGAACGGCAGCGATTGCCCGCGAGCGCCCAGGTCGATCCACGTTATCCAGCTGTTGGCCGTCGCCTGGACGCAAAAGAAGACGATCCAGAAACCCGGCTCGAACCAGTGCCGCCAGGGCAGGTAGCGGCTCAGCAGGTCGGTGGGGCTGGTCGGCATGTCTTGGGCACCGTCGCCGGAGTTCCCCGGCGAGATTCGTCACTCTAAACCACCGCTCGTCCCCGCCGGGGGTCGGTCGATCACATTCACCCCTGGCCGCACCCGGCCGTCGCTAGGATTTTCCCATCGTCTTCCTGATCGATCGTCGACGCGACAGCCCGGGGGTTCCCATGATCCGCACCTTGTACCGGCCATCCGGCGCGACGGCACCAGCCGCGCGGACGGCATTCCTCGACAACCTGAAGGTCTTCCTGACCGTGCTCGTCGTCATGCACCATGCCGGCCAGCCCTACGGGCCCACCGGCGGCGCGTGGCCGGTGATGCACGCCGAGAAGTTCCGGCTGCTGGGACCGTTCTTTCACATCAACGCCTCGTTCTTCATGGGGCTGTTCTTCCTGGTATCGGGCTATTTCCTGCCGGCGGCGTACGAACGGCGCGGCGCGGCGGGCTTCCTGCGCGAGCGCCTGCGCCGCCTGGGCATCCCCGTGCTGCTGTTCGGCGCGGCTTTCATGCCGCTGGCACGCCACCTGGTCGGCGGCAAGCCCTGGGCCGACTGCTTCTGGCCGTTCGAGTGGGCCCACCTGTGGTTCCTCGGCCACCTGCTCGTCTATTCGGCCGCGTACGTGCTCTACCGGGCGTGTTTTCCGCGCGCCGCGGCGGACGCGGACGCGACCACGCCGTTTCCCGGTCCGGGCCGCCTGCTGGGCTACGCGCTGCTGCTCGCACTGGCGAGCACCGTGCTGCGCATCTGGTATCCGATCGACCTGTGGGTGCGCATCGCCGGCGTGCCGGCGGAGCTCGCCCACCTGCCGCAGTACCTGAGCCTGTTCGTGTTCGGCATCCTCGCCGCCTCGCACCGCTGGCTGGAGCGGATCCCGCCGGCCAGCGGCCGCGCCTGGCTGCTGGCCGGCGCAGGCCTGGTCACGTGGCGCTTCGGCTACACGCTGTTCCACGGCCAGTACCTGGGCGGCGACGGCCTGCTGTTCGATTACGCCTGGAACCAGTGGGAAGCGCTGCTCTGCGTGGCCCTGTGCGTGGGCCTGCCATACGCGTTCCGCGCCCATGTCGCCGGGGACGGTGCCGGCGCGCGCTTCCTCGCGCGCCATGCCTTCCTGGTGTACATACTGCACCTGCCGGTGCTGGTGTTCATCCAGATGGCGCTGGAGAAGACGGCGCTCGGACCGCTGACCCTGACGCTGCTCAGCGGCACGCTGACGCTGCTGCTGTGCTACGGCTGGAGCGGCGTGATCGACGCGGTGCGGAAGTGGAAAAGTCGACCCCCTCTGCCGCGTGCGGGAGAGGGTTGGGGAGCGGGTGGGCGCGAAGGCACGGCCGTCTAGCGGTCGACCGCCACCTGGTTGCGCCCGGCGCGCTTGGCCGCGTAGAGCGCGCGGTCGGCGCGCTCTACCAGGACCTCCGGGTCCTCGCCCGGCCGCAACTGGGCGACGCCGGCCGAGATGGTGATGCCGCCGATGGCCTCGTCGTCCTTGCGGCGCTTGATCTTGCCCTGCTCGACGCGCATGCGGATCACCTGCGCCATCTTCTCCACCGCTGCCAGCGTCTGCCCCGCGATCAGCACGGCGAATTCCTCGCCGCCGTAGCGCGCCGCGCTGCCGAGCGCGCCGACGCCGTCGCGGATGAACTGGCCGACGGCGGCGATGACCGCGTCGCCCAGCGGATGGCCGTAGGTGTCGTTGACGTTCTTGAAGTTGTCGATATCGAGCATGATCAGCGCCAGCACGCCGTCGCCGCCGACCTTCGACGACAAGCGCTCGAGCTCGATGTCGAAGCCGCGCCGGTTGAGCAGCCCCGAGAGCGAATCGGTGATCGCATCCTCGCGCACGCTCTTGAGCTCGTCGGCCAGGCGCTGCACCTCCTTCCTGCTCTCGCCGAGCTCGTGCGAGATGCGGCCGAAGGTCTCGCGCACCTTGCCGGTCTCGGCCAGCATCGAGCTCACCCTGCCCTGCACGTCGGCCAGGGTCTTGGCGGTGGTCAGACCCGCCTGGAAGCGCGTCAACTCGCCGTCGTAGCCGGCGGTGCGCCGCTCGACGTCGTGCATCTTGCCCGTGACGTCGGACACCAGGCCGAGCAGGCCGGTGCGCGCGCACATCACCGCGCGCTCGGCCGGATCGACCACGTGCTTCACGTAGACGGCATAGGTCTGCGTGGCGCTCAGCCGCTCGTTGTGCTGCAGCTCGGCGTCCACGTCCTGCTTGAGTGCCTTGTTGGTGGCCTTGGCATATTCGTACCAGACCGTATAGCTGATCGGATGGTATCCGGTGGCATACCGGGACATCACCGGCAGCACGCTCTTGAGCACGCTGATGTCGTCCTTGCCGTCTGCGTCGTACACGTGTGCTGCTCCCCCGATGACATTCCCGGGAGTTCAAAATACCCGACCCAGGCGCGGCGCGGCGGCCGAATAGGGCGGGCGAAGGCTGCCTTCTCGGCGCTTGCCCGGCGCGGGACGCGGGATTCAGGCGCGCGCGCGGCTCAGCGCACGCGCAGGCGCAGGGGCATCGCGTCGGGCGCCATGGTGAACGAGAATCGCTCGCCGACGGGAGCAGCCTGGGCCTCGAGCTGCAGCGAGAAATTGCGCAGCACCATCGAAATCACCATCTTGATCTCGACCATCGCCAGGTAGCGGCCCGGGCAATGGCGCGGGCCGCCGCCGAACGCAAACATGCTGCGCGCCCCGGCGGCGCTGCCCTCCCCCGCATCGCCGGCGTCCGCGGCCTGCGCGTCCCCGCTGCGCAGCCAGCGTTCGGGCAGGAAACGCAGCGGCTGGGCGAAATTCGAGGCCTGCGTGGCCGCGACCCGGGCCAGCAGGAACATCAGGTGACCGCTGGGCAGATGCAGGCCGGCCAGGTCGAGGTCGACATTGGCACGCATGCCCTGCACCGGCGCGATCGGCTTGAGGCGCATCGATTCGAGCGCCGCGGCTTCCAGGTAGGCCAGGGCGTCGAGGTCCGCAAACGCCTCGACGATGGCGTGCACACCCAGCACGGCATCGGCTTCGGCGCCGGCAGCGGCGGCCGCAGCCGGCTCGATGGCCAGGTGGAACAGCAGCCAGGCCATCGCGTTGGCCGTCGTGTCTTCGCCGGCAAAGAGCATGACGGCGACATTGCCGTGCACGTCCTCGTCGGAAAAGCCCGATGCCGGCTCCTCGCGCGCGGCGAGCAGCGCGTGCAGGATGTTGCGCGGCCGGGTGCGCAGCTGCGGTTCGGCCGCCATCTCGGCGCGGGCGCCGGCGATCAGGCGATCGACGACCGCGTGCAGCCGCTGCACCGCGGCATCGGTGCGGCGGTCCTGCGGCAGCCGGATCCAGCGCCAGTAAGGGATCATCTTGGGCATGCGCCGGCCGATCGTGGCAAACCAGGTCTCCACGTCGCTCTGCAGTCCCTCGGTGTCGGCGCCGAGCGTGTCGATGTCCACGCCCATGGCCAGCCAGGTCGTCACGTCGATGGAGTAGCACTTGAGGTCGCGCGCGATGTCCGGCGGCCGGCCGGCCAGGGCGGCGGCGCGCCAGCGCTGCTCGAGCCGGCGCGTGACGGTGGCGATGATCGGAAAGAATCCGCGGATGGCCTCGGGGGTCAGCGCACGCATCACGAGGCGCCGCTGGCGCCGCCAGGTCTCGCCCTCGGCGGTGAACAGGCCCGTGAAGCCCAGTTCGTTGATCAGCATGGGCACCCGCGGCGCGCGGCCGATCGGCGCCGGCCGGTGGCGCAGGATCTGGTCGATGAGGCCGGCTTCGGAGATCACCACGGCACGGTTGGGCCCGAAGCGGCAGCGGAAGATGGGCCCGTAGCGCTGCGCCCAGTCCTCGAGCACCGTGTGCACGGCGCCGGGCACGAGTTGCGGCAGGTTGCCGGCGATCGGCCAGCCGCGCGGCCCGGGCAGATCGGCAACGCGCCGCGCCGGGGCGGCAAAGCCGGGGCGTCCGGCCAGCACCAGCGGCGCCGGGGCGGCGGCGGACGGCGGGGCGCGTTGCTCTGCCATGGTGAGATCGATTGTAGTCGGCGCCCCGCTACTGCCGCGCGCCCGCGCGCCCGCGTGCGAGGGGCTAGGCTATATTTCGTTCCGCTTTCGTCACCAAAGCAAGCGCCGCTCTCCCGCTCGGCGGGAGAGGGGCGATCGAGCGCCGCGCTCGGGTAGTCGCGCGAGGGGCGGCGCAGCGAACAGGAAACGGATTCCCATGCAGGAACTTGCAAGCGGGTGGAGCGGATGGTGCGCGCTGGTCTTCCTGCTGGGCCTCAAGCACGGCCTGGATGCCGATCACCTGGCCGCCATCGATGGCCTCACGCGCTACAACGCGCGCGGCCGCGGCGCGCTGGCGCGCGCCTGCGGGCTGCTCTTCTCGCTCGGCCACGGCCTGGTCGTGGTCGGCATCGCGGTCGCCGTCGCGCTGGGGCTGTCGGGCCTGCAGGCGCCCTCGGCCTCGTCGCCGGCGCTGCCCGCAGCGCTGACCGAGCTGGTACCGCAATGGCTGGCGGCCACCGGCGCGGCCCTATCGATCGCCCTGCTGACCCTGATCGGCGTGATCAACCTGCGCGCCGTGCTGGCCGCACCGCGCGGGCAGTTGGTCCAGCCGGTGGGCCTCAAGGGCCGTCTGCTGGGGCGCTGCACGCAGGCCGGGAGGCCGCTGGCGGTCGTACTCGTGGGCGCGCTGTTCGCGTTGTCCTACGACACCGTCAGCCAGGCGGCGCTGTTCGCGCTCTCGGCCACGGCCTTCGGCGGCGTGGAGCGCGCGCTGGTGCTGGGCGTGCTGTTCGCCCTGGGCATGATCGTCACCGACGGGCTCAACGGATGGTGGATCAGCCGGTGGATCGCGCGCACCGACCGCCTGGCCGTCATCGCCTCGCGCGTGATGGGCACTGCGATCGGCGGCGCGAGCCTGCTGCTGGCCGGCTGGGGCGCGGCGCGCCTCGCCCTGCCCCGCATCGAGGCCTGGAGCGCCGGGCGCGAACTGTTGTTCAGCGCGATCGTCGCCGCCGTGGTCGGTGCCAGCTACCTGCTGGCCCAGCACCTGGCCGCGCGCGATATCGCCAGGGGCCTGGCGCCCGAATGAGAACCGGCGTCGGCCGACCCCGAGCACCCGGCCGCCGGAGCCCCCGACCCTGATCACGGTGGACCTGCAGCGGCCGCCGTACGGCAACATCCCCAGGAGAAGCGCATGACGCAGGAACCGCTACCCGTCGACACCGCCCTGACGCGCCCCGGTGCGCGGGGCTACATGCGGGAGAACACCTTCTCCGGCGTGCTCTCCTTCCTGCGCCGCCCCTACACCAAGGACCTCGCCGGAGCGGACGTGGTCGTCTCCGGCGTACCGCTGGACCTGGCCACGACCAACCGTAGCGGCGCGCGCATGGGCCCGGCGGCGATCCGCGCCGCCAGCGTGGGCCTGAACGAGCCGCTCTTTCCCTGGGGCTTCGGGCCCTGCGACCGGCTGTCGATCATCGATTACGGCGACTGCGCACTCGACGTGCACAACGGCGGCACGATCTTCGCGGCGATCCGCGACCACGCCCGCACCATCCTGGCCTCGGGCGCGACGATGCTCACGCTGGGCGGCGACCACTACATCAGCTACCCGCTGCTGCACGCGCACGCGGAGAAATTCGGCAAGCCGCTGTCGCTGATCCACTTCGACGCGCACTGCGACACCTGGGCCGACGACCAGGAGGAGTCGCTCAACCACGGCACGATGTTCTACAAGGCCATCCGCAACGGCCTGGTCGACCCGGCAAGCTCGGTGCAAATAGGCATCCGCACCTGGAACGAGGATTTCATGGGCGTGAACGTACTGGGTGCCGACTGGATCCATGCCAACGGCGCGGCCGCCGCCGCGGCGCGCGTGCTCGACATCGTCGGCCAGCGCCCCGCCTACCTCACCTTCGACATCGACTGCCTGGACCCGGCCTTCGCTCCCGGCACGGGCACGCCCGTCTCCGGCGGCCTGAGCGCGGCGCAGGCCATGGCCATCCTGCGCAGCCTGCTGCCGGTGCACATCGTGGGCATGGACGTGGTCGAGGTGGCCCCGCCCTACGACCACGCGGAGATCACGGCGCTGGCCGGGGCCCACGTCGCCGCCGAGATGCTGTGCGTGCTGGCCGCGCAGCGCGGTACCGGGCCCGCACCGGTCCGCCCGGGGCTGGGCAGGACCTTGTTAACGGCGACGTGATTTGACGGCAAAATAGGAGAAACGAGCGCGCGGGAGCTGCGATGATCCGAACCGCATCGATCTGTCTGTTGCTGTGCATGGCCGCATTGGCGCGCGATGCCGCGGCGTCCGCGCCGAAGTACGCCTGCACCGCCGATGGCCATCCCTATGCTGGCGACGAGATCCCGGCGGAATGCGCGCGGGCCGATGTGGACGTACTCAACCCCGACGGTTCCATCAATCACGTCCTGCCCAGGCCGCGCACCCCCGAAGAGATCCGGCGCGCGCAGGCGGACGAGGAACTGCGCAAGCAGCGGGATACGGAGAAACGCGACCAGATGCGCTACGAGCGGGCACTGCTCGAACGCTACGACAACGTGGAGGACCTGGAAGCGGCGCGCCAGCGCGACCTCGGCCCGCAGCAGCAAGTGATCGATCGCATGGAAGAACAGATGAAGGCGTGCGAAACCGAGCGCCGGCGCTTGACGGTTGAGTCCGAGTTCTACGAGCACTCCCCGAAGCCCGATCGGCTCAAGCGAGCCATCAAGAACAACGAGGAGTTGTACGTCCAGTCGGGGGATATGGAAAACCGCGCGCTGCACCGGATGAACCAGATCAACGACGACTACGACGCAAGGCGAAAGCTCTACCTGGAGCTCAAGGCGGCAATCGCGGCGGCAAAGCACGCCCACGACGGCGAGCAATCGGAACAGGCCCGCCACTGACGGTCGGTAGCAGGCCACGTCGAACCGTGTCGTCACACGACACGCATCAGCCTGGCCCCGGATGCACAGCCAGCGGAATGCGCTCGTCTTCCAGCCCTGGCCGCTGAAATTTCCGCAATGGGCCATGATGCGCTGGTTGTTCGTGCCGTCGTTGATGATATCGAGGCACTTGCCCGGTCCGGTGAATGCATTTTCCTGCCCTCTCCCGCGCCGCGGGAGAGGGGATGCTTCTGCTGCGCGCACGGCTAGGAACGGAACAGCCGCGTGTACTGGGTCTCGTGCCACGCGCCGGCCATGGCCTGCGATACCGTGCCGGTGGCGATGTCCTCATCGTCGAGCGCGGCGGCGGTCGCGACGATGCCCGGGATGTCCTCGGCCAGGCGGTGCAGCAGGCGCTGGCCGGCCGACTGGCCCAGCGGC
>Ga0116229_10003958_pt1 | contig 24351 bp, 24 predicted proteins | sample S1TSphgellanicum_3_FD_87313 | JGI IMG/M metagenome (GOLD analysis project Ga0116229, IMG submission 87313) | Host-associated microbial communities from peat moss isolated from Minnesota, USA - S1T2_Fc - Sphagnum magellanicum MG | ecosystem: Host-associated > Plants > Peat moss > Unclassified...
ATCTTTTCGCTCAACGAATGGCGGGATGGAATGTTCCACGTGGAACAATTGGCCTGCGCCATCACCTACACGACCGCGCAGACGCACGAGATCGTGCGCTCCAATCTGGACAAGTCGCCGCTCTACTGCGGGCGCATCGAGGGTGTGGGCCCGCGCTATTGCCCTTCCCTCGAAGACAAAGTTGTCCGCTTCGCCGACAAAGATCGCCATCAGCTTTTTCTGGAGCCGGAGGGCCGGCACACGGACGAGTACTACATCAACGGCTGCTCTACCAGTCTGCCCTTCGAAGTCCAAATCGCTTTCATCCGTTCCGTGCCGGGACTCGAAAACGCCGAAATCATGCGGGCAGGGTACGCGGTCGAATACGATTTCAGCCCGCCAACACAGCTCCAACCTTCCCTGGAAACGAAGCGCGTGGAAGGTCTCTTCTTCGCCGGCCAGCTCAACGGCACCTCCGGTTACGAGGAGGCCGCCGGGCAGGGGCTCATCGCCGGCATCAACGCGGCGCGGAAAATTCAAGGCAAGCCGCCTCTCGTCCTGCGCCGGGACCAGGCCTACCTCGGCGTGCTCATCGACGATCTCGTGACCAAAGGGACCGATGAGCCCTACCGCATGTTCACCTCGCGGGCGGAGCACCGGCTCTCCCTTCGCCACGACAATGCCGATCTGCGCCTGACCGCCATCGGCGGCGAAGTGGGCCTCGCTTCACCCGAGCGCCTCGGAAAATTCCGCGCCAAGGAAGCCGCCCTCGCCGAGGCAAGGACGCTCCTCCACACGCTCAAACGTGACAACGTCGCCTACGCCCATCTCTTGAAGCGCCCGGACGTGAGCTGGAGCAATCTCCCCTCGCCCTTCATCGCCGTCGACCCGGAAGTCGCCTCGCAGCTCGAGACAGAGATCAAGTATGAAGGCTACCTCAAGCGCGAGCAGGCGCACATCGAGCGCAACCGCGGCGACGAAGATCGCTCCATCCCCGATTGGCTCGACTTCGACGCCATCCCCGGCCTCAAGTCCGAGGCGAGGGCCAAGCTCAAGCAGGTCCAGCCCCGCACCTTCGCCCAAGCCGCGCGCATCTCCGGCATCAACCCGACCGATGTCGCCCTCCTCCAGGTCCACACCAAGCGCGGCAAGTCCGCCGCCCTCACCCGCCCATGAACGCCCTGCCCTGGGCCCGCCTCCTCGCCACTGCCCAAAGAGTGGTCGAGAAAACCATGGCCGAGCTGCCTCCGGAAGTCGCCGCCGAGGCCCGCCAGGTTCCCGTGCTCTTTGAAGAAGAATGCGAGGACGACCCGGAAATCCTCGGCCACTACGGCAACTTCGAGCTCCACGAAATCTCCGGCGCCAACGGCCCCATTACCCTCTACCTCGGGGCCATCGAGCTCTTCTGCGCCGAGGAAGGCGAAGACTACGCCGAGCAAGTCCGCATCACCTACCTCCACGAACTCGGCCACCACATCGGCATGGACGAAAGCGATCTCGAGGAGAGGGGACTGGATTAGTTAAACACTTCGCTGCAAGACACTTATAGTCCACCCATGTCGTCCATGGAGAAATGCGTGGGCCCGTAAGGTTCATCCAGAGAGGCCGCCGCCTGGGCGAGATCGTCGATACTGTAGTGGGCGGTGTCCATGCCGGCATCCGAAATCGTGTACGCATCATCGGGAGGCGCGGCAGCTTGATCATACATCGCCGGCGCGTTGTCCTGGCTGTCCTCCGAGTCGGGCGCGGGCGCAACTTCGACGATGGGCTGAGCCTGCTCACGATGATCGACGCGATCCGGCGGCATATTGTTGCGCCACTCCGACCTCGGCGGGCCCGCCGGCGCATGCCGCTCCGGCCCGGACTGCGTCGAAGGATCGGCATGGGCGTTCTCCGCCGCAGCCGAAGGCGCTGCCACGACGGGCGCAGGTTCCGCTACAGCGGGGGCACCCAATGCCGGGGCGGCTTGGGCCAGGGGAGCAAGGAAACCAACGGTGATCGCGAAACCAAGAATACGAAGCGGCTTCATACCACTTTATGGCTCCAAAGCCCAGGTCCAGGTTGCGGCAAGCGCGGTTACAACGCGGCAATTCACAAGGCGACCCATTTGACAACACCCTTATACGGGCGTATCATGAGCCGTGGAGCTTCACGCCAAATCACGCACCGGCCGCGGCGCGCCGCGGGACCTGCCCAACCGCTTCGAGCGGCATGTGCAGGACCTTGACCCCGACGTCGTCCAGCCGGACCCCAGCGAGGAGGGCGACATTCTGCCCAATCCGCGCACGCTTTTCCTCGACGACACCACCGAGTCGGTCATCGTGCGCAACACCAGCCCCGACGTCGGCTTCGCGGCGGGGATCAATCCGTATCGCGGCTGCGAGCACGGCTGCGCCTACTGCTACGCGCGGCCCTATCACGAGTACCTCGGCTTCTCCGCCGGCCTCGAGTTCGAGACGAAAATCATGGTCAAGCGCCGCGCCGCCGAGTTGCTGCGCCGCGAGCTCAGTAAGCCCAAGTACGTGCCGGAAGTCCTGGGCATGAGCGGCGTCACCGACTGCTACCAGCCCGCCGAGCGCCAGTTCCGCATCACGCGCTCGTGCCTCGAAGTGCTGGCCGAATTCCGCAACCCCGTCTCGCTCATCACCAAAAATTTTCTCATCACGCGCGACCTCGACGTCCTCCGGGAACTCGCGTCCTTCGACGGCGTGCACGCCTTCATCTCCATCACCACCCTCAACGCGGAGCTCGCGTCCAAAATGGAACCGCGCGCGAGCCGCCCCAGCCATCGCCTGCGCGCCGTGGAAATGCTCGCGCGCGCCGGCGTCCCGGTCGGCGTCATGGTCGCGCCGATCGTGCCCGGCCTCAACGACCGCGAAATTCCCGCCGTCCTCGAGGCCGCGCGCAAGGCGGGCGCGATCACCGCCGGCTACACGCTGCTGCGGCTCCCCTACGGCGTGAAGGACATTTTCACCGACTGGCTCAAGGTCAATTTCCCCGACAAGCTCGACCGCATCCTCGGCACCGTGCGCGACGTGCGCGGCGGCAAGCTCAACGTCAGTGAATTCGGCACGCGCATGCGCGGCGAGGGGAAGTACGCGGAGCAAATCAACCAAATGTTCCACGTCTTCCGCGAACGCCTCGGCTACGGCAAAATGCGCGAGCTCAACACCGCCGATTTCCGCCGCCCCGGCGGCCAGCAGATGATGCTCGGCGTCTGACTTCGCAAAAACGCGGCCCTGTGCCTCAGGGCGACGCGGCCGTCTTCTGATAAACGCGCACGTAATCCACCACCATGCGCTGCGGGAAAATCGAATCGTCGATGCGACCGCCCCAATCGCCGCCGATCGCGAGGTTGAGGATCAGATATTGCGGCAGGCGAAAAGGATTGTACCCGGCCACGGTCGCCTTCTCCACGGCGAAGTGGTTGTAGACGCGGCCATCGACCGAAAGGTCCACGAAATCGGGCGTCCAATCCGCCGCGTAGATGTGGAAGTCGGCCTCCGGATGGGCGATCAGCACGTGCTGGCCGGAGGAAGCGTGCTTCCCGTTCGCGTCGGCCCAGTGGAGCGTGCCGTGAATCACGCCGGGCTCCTTGCCGACCAGTTCCATGATGTCAATTTCGCCGCACTTCGGCCAACCGAAGCCGGGCTGTCGGGCGTCCGAGCCGATCATCCAGATCGCGGGCCAGACGCCCTTGCCGGCGGGCAGTTTCGCGCGCACCTCGATGCGGCCGTAAAGCCAGTCCGCCTTCCCGTAGGTTCGCAGCGCCGCCGAGGTGTAGTGCGCCGTGCCGGTCCCGCTGGAAAGCGCATACGGGTACTCCTCCTTGCGCGCCTCGATGATGAGCTGCCCGTTTTCGATCCGGGCATTCTCCGGACGCCGCGCCGTGTAAAACTGCGATTCGTGGTTGCGGATGTAGCCTTCCTCGTAATTCCACTTGTTCGGATCCGGCAGGCCGTTGGGCTCGTTCCTGAACTCGTCGGACCAAACCAGCGCGTACCCGGATGGCGGCGCGGGCACGGCGTCCGCCGCTTTCAGCGGGGCGAGGGGAAAAAGCAAAAGTCCGGCAGCGAACGTGAGGAGACGCATCGTGATTCAGTCTGGCGCGGCTACCGCGGCAGGAAAGTCTTCATGGTGGACTCGAAGATCGGCGCGTAATGGGCCAACTCGGCGGCGGGGCAGACGCAAGTGACCGTGATCTTCGTGCCATCGCCGCCGTCGAAGAAGTACATCACGTAATGCAGCGCCCGCCCGCGCACGGAAAGGTCAATCGGCGCGCGATACCCGATCGCGCCCGTGGCCGGCAGGAACGGCTCGAGCTGCCCCACCTGCGCGCCGAGCTCCGCGAACTGCGCCTTGTTTTGCTGCATCGCCTGCGCGCACCAGTTGACCAGGGCGCCGTCCGCGGTCGCCTTGGTGATGGAGATCACCGCCCTGGCCTGCTCGGTTTTAACCGCGCCCGATTTCTCCACCGCCATCGGGTACGAGCCCGGCACGACAATGCTGATCCATCCGCGCGGAAGCTGGTAGGAGAAAAGACCCGGCTCACTAATGCGCATCGGCTCGCCCGCGCGCGCCGGAAGAAACGCGGCAAGAAAAAGCACCGCCAAACCGAGGCGCGGGAAAATCCTCATGCCGCTAGCCTAGGAATTTCGGCCTGACGCGCAATGGGGTTTTGTAGCCGCGCTCGTGAGAGCGTGGACGTTTTCCCGATGCGTCCACGCGCTTACGCGCGCCCCTACAAAAGCACCCGCCCGCCGGAGCACGTGACCACGCTGGCATCGCGTTCCGTGAACCATTGATCGTAGCTCGTGCGCTGGATGTGGAACGGCGTGCCCGCGACGCCGCCCGCGGCGAGAAGCAGGCCGAGCGCACCCACGCCGTCGAAGTAACGGTCGTTGCCCTCGGCGCGGAACCACTCCAGGAATTTCCTCGCATCGCCGGACGCGGCGTGATGCCAGAGATGCTCCTCCCACTTGCCCGTCGCTTCGAGCAGCCGCGGCGTCACCTTAAAAGGATGATCGAAGCGCGGGCCCATGTGGCAGCCGTCGATGCTGACAATGATGCGCAGCTTCTCGCCGGGCGGGACTTTCGCGAAAAGCTTGCCCAGGGCGGCGGCGATCTGGTGAAAGAACGCGAGGTCGTCCCACGCCGCGTGGCCGTCGACATAATGGTGCAGCCCACCGCAAAGCAGCGGCACGAAACGAACGGGACGCGCCCCGCTTTGGGCGTCCGGGTGCAGGCGGTGAATCGCCTGCAGCCAGATGAGCGGGAACTCGATCGAGTGCTCGCCCTCGTGCGCCTCGGCCAGGAAAAGCCGCTTGGGCTCGATGCCGTCGGCAAGGGCGTCAACCAGGTCGGTGGCGCACTCCGCCCGGCCGAACGGCGTCACGTAGTCGCGGCGGTCCAGATTCCACTCCAGCCGCGAGCGGTGGCCGACGCCCAGGATGAGATAGGTCTCCGCCAGCGGCTCATCCAGCAGCGGACGAAATCCCGCCACGTACGACGCCAGCGCGAGTTGAAACGGACCCAGGTGCGGCGCGACGATGCCCGCCAGGCGGCGGCCCTTCGGCGCCGGCGGAATTTCGGTGCCAAGGGCCAGCGCGTCGCGAAAGAAAGCCAGCGCCTTCTCGGGGCTCGAGGGATAGCAGCCGGGATGATGCTTGGCGGTTAGAGTCGGCACGCGAGGAAGTTAGCGCATGGGATTTTGCGCGCGGCCCGAAAATTTGTCGAGTCGAACGGCTCCATAGGCATAAGGCAATAAATTCAGCGACATTTCCTTGAAGCCAAAAGGATTTAAGTACTTTTTGCCGAACGAGGAATAAAAAGTAAGGTAATTTCTTGCCTAATGGCATAAACTGCCGATAAATAAAATGTGGTAGAGCAATATCTACCGCGCTATTGACCACTTTTTACCCATGAGAGCAGATAGAATTTTGATCGTCGATGATGACGACGCGCTCAGGCGCATGCTCGTCGATTACCTGGGCACCCAGAACTACACCGCCCTCGGCGTGCGCTCCGTGCAGCAGGGCGAGGAAGCCTTGCGCACCGACACGTTCGATTTGGTCCTCGCCGATTTGCGGCTGGAGGACGGCAGCGGGCTGGAGTTGTTGAAGCAATTAAAGCAGCTTGCGCCTAAAACCGTCGGCATCCTCATGACCGGCTACGCCACGATGGACACCGCGGTCGAGGCCATCCGCATCGGCCTCTTTGATTACATGATCAAGCCGATCCTGCCGGCGCAGCTCGATCTCGTGCTCCAGCGGCTCGAGTCGATGCGCGCGTTGCAGAGCGAAAACTCCTATTTCCGCCAGCAGCAGCAGCAGGCCGAGAGCCAGGGCAACATCATCTGGGGCAAGAGCGGCCTGATGCAGGACATCCTCGAGATGGTCAAGAAAGTCGCGCAGACGCATGCCACCGTTTTGATCCAGGGCGAGAGCGGCACGGGCAAGGAAGTCGTCGCCCACGCCATCGTGCAGCACAGCCAGCGCGCCAACATGCCCTTCATCAAGGTGAACTGCGCGGCGGTGCCGGAGACCCTGCTGGAGAGCGAATTTTTCGGCCACGAAAAGGGCGCGTTCACCGGCGCGGTGCAGCGCCGCGAGGGCCGCTTTGAGACCGCCAACGGCGGCACGCTTTTGCTCGATGAAATCGCGGAAATTCCGCTGAGCCTGCAGGTGAAACTGCTGCGCGTGCTGCAGGAGCGCGAGTTCGAGCGCGTCGGCGGCAATAAGACCATTCGCGTCGATGTGCGCCTGATCGCCAGCACCAATCGCGACCTGCAGGAGGAAGTGCGCCAGGGCCGCTTCCGCGAGGATTTGTTCTACCGGCTCAACGTCGTGCCGATCAACCTGCCGCCGCTGCGCCTGCGCGGGGACGATCTGCAGGAGCTGACCGATTATTATGTCGGGCACTTTGCGCGCAAGCACGGCAAGACCATCCAGGGCATCTCCACGCGGAGCGCGGAACGGATGCGCGGCTACCGCTGGCCGGGCAACGTCCGCGAGCTGCAAAACACGCTCGAGCGTGCCGTGATCATGACCGGACCGGACGGCCTGGTCGAAGTGCCGGAGCTGGGGCTCGACGAAAAGAGCTCCAAGTTCACCTCGCTGAGCGTCTCCGACCAGTTGCCGACCGTCGATGAGATGGAGCGGCGCCTGATCGGCTGCATGTTGTTGCAGACCGGCCAGAACAAGACACGCGCCGCCGAGAAACTGGGCATCAGCCTGCGCACGCTGCGAAACAAATTGCGCGACTACCGCGCGGCGGGCTTCGACACCACCCGGCCGGAACTTTGGGCCGCCTAATTTTTCACTCGAGAATTTTCCGGTAAAGCCGATCAATCCCTATACCAGCTTCAGCGCCGGAACTATCTAAAATTGCTATGGGCTCAATGACCGCAGGGACTCGGATGCGTTTGGCGCACCGTTTTGAGGACCTTCTGCCGAATTCGACCGATCCGGCCAAGGGCCGCTTGCGCGGCAAGCTGGTCAATCTGCTCAATTCGCAGGGCGAGATCATCCCGGCCGCCTCGACGCCCCTGGGCAAGCTTTGGAACATGGTCAACTCGTCCAACAGTTCCATCGACGAGTGCGAGGAAGTGATCAAGCTCGACGCGGCGCTGACCGCGCGCATTTTCCGCGTGGCCAATTCCGCCGCCTACAACGCGAAGGCGACCGATATTTCCGAGGGCCTGCGCTTCATCGGATTCAAGACGCTGCGCGAAATGGTTTTCAACGCCACCGTGCTGCAGCAGTTCTCGACCCTGAAGGTGCCGCCGGGCTGGGACGTTTTTTGGCTGCGCAACATTTTCATCGCCCGGCTCAGCGACCGCATCGCCGCCACTTATTTCCAGACCGACGGCTCGGAATATCTCGCCGGCTTGATCCACGATATCGGCTGGCTCTTCCTCGCCACGCATTTCCCGGATGAATTCGCGGTCATCGTCACCTCGGACAAACCGGTCATCGAGGCGGAAAAGGACGTCCTGCCGTTCAGCCACGCCAACATCGCCGCGGCCATCGCGGCGCGCTCGGCCCTGCCGCTCAAGGCGGTCGACGGCATCGCCTATCATCACAAGCAGATGCTGATGACGCAATCGACCCTCGTCGCGCCGAACCAGAACCCGCTTTTCCTCGGCATCATCCTCGCCGTCTGCGACCGCGTCGCCGACGGCTGCCAGCTCGACCTCTTCGGCAAGCCCGCCCCGACGCCCGAGGAACTGGCCGAAAGCCCCGAGATCGTCTGGCTCAAGAACTACGGCCGGAAGCTCGACCTCGAAACCCTCGCCGCCGAAGAGCTGGTCAAGTCCGAGGAAATCTTCACCGCCTTCTTCAGCGAGCCGGCGAAGGTTTAAGCCGCTACTGGCCGCTATGCGCGGCAACGAGCCGGCGCACTTTGTTGTACTCGTCTCCCTCGAAAACCGTGCGGTCCCAATCGCCACCGAGAAGCTTCATTTGCTCGGCTGCGACATCCCAGTGCCCACCTTGTGCGGCGCACTTCACAAAAAGGCTGCGATAGGAGATGGCGTTGGGGAAACGGGTGAGATAATCGCGGAAAACGCGCTCGATCGGCGCCCAAATTTCCGGCCGGGCATAGACACCGGGATTGGTCTCGGCCGCATCGGTGACGCATTCGAGCAGCATGGTCGGGATCTTCCTGTCCCAGTCGTCGCTTTTGGCGCACTCGAGGCCGAACGCCCATTCGTCCTCGTCCGAGCCGTACCAACGGGGAAGCAGGTACTTGTATTTGGACATGTAGAGCGGGAACGGGTCGGGGTTGAGCTTGAGGCCGCGCTGAAACCAGAGTTCCATTTGATCGCGCGGCTGCTGTTGGCCGAGCGCAACGGTCATCATCGAGCGCGGCGTGCCGGTTTGGTCCGGATGCGCGGCATAGACCGCGGTGAGAATGTCGTTAGCCTTGGCCAGGCGTTGAGCGAACAATTCCCATCCTTGCTGTGAGACAGAAGACGACCAGCCGCTGCCGCGCGCGCACCAGGCGGCCTGGACATAGAATTCGCCCTTAAGCACATCGGCGAGGGGATCGCCCTTGTCATTGGCGTCGAAGGCGTGGTCAAGGCCTGCGGTAACCGCATTGAGCGTGGGCTCATCCTCCCTGACGGCGTTCAAGAGGTTTGCGCCCGCCCGATAGAGCACCGCATTGGGCAGGTGTTCGCGCAGAAGCTCGCCGTACGCCTGCGAGGCGAGGTCGACCAGTGCCGGCATTTTGTCCAAGGCCGTTCCGGGGCCGCCGCTGATGTATTGGGCCTGGCGCGCCTCGAGGAGGTTGTTCAACTGCGCCTTGTAAATCGCGAGCTTGAAGTAGGCCGGGTAATGCGTTGTCTGAAAATCGAGCGCGTCCTTGACGCAGCCCATGGCGGAGGCTTCGTCGGCGGAATGGCGATCCTGGAAGACATAAACGTCGAGCATCAGGCTGAAGACGGTGAACTTCGCGCCTTGGTCGAACAAATGCGTGACGTGGGTGGAGTACTGTTCCCAGAGATTCTCGCCGTAGTAATCGCCCCACGTGCAAAGATAGGCCAGCAGCTTGAGCGCGGCGTGGGCCTCATCGTCATAAGGCGCGGGGTTGGGATGAAGCTGCGCGTAGCCGGCCAGCGCCTCATCGCGAAGCTTCTGGTAAACGTCCTGGTCCCACTTCATGCGCTGCGCGAGAACATCGGCATCGGGCAGCGGCTTGAGGGGCAAGGCCGGTGCAACCGAACCGGGCGTCGCCGTGATGGAGAGCTCGGGGCTGGGTGCCTGCATGTGCCCCTGCCAAACCCAATACGCAACCCCGCCGGCCACCGCGAGGGCGCCGAATATCAAGACGAGAAGGCCGCAACCGAGCAACGCCCAAAGCCACGGCGATGACTTGGCCGGAGCCGGAGGTTTAGGCGGCAAGGGTGGGAGCGGCGGCAGTGGCGTCATGTTGCGAAGGAAAGGGCCAGTACGGCGGGCTCGCCGGCTTCGATGCGGCGATGGTTCACGAAGGCGGAGCACTCGATCACGGCGTCGTATAAGTCGCGGTGTTTCTCGCGGAAAGTTTTCGCGTTTTCGAGCTGCAGCACGACGACGTCCGGCGGTGTGCAGTGGATCTTCGTCAGGCCGTCTTCCGGTGAAGCGAGCGAGCTCATGCAGTCGATCCATGCGTCCATGTTGTGGCCGTAGAAGTCCGGAAAGCCCATGACTTCGGCAAAGACGCGATGAAACGAATCCCAATCGGTGATCCGCGCCGTGGGAATCCGGACGAGGGGCATGCCCCAGCTTGGGCCAGGTTCTGCCGCCGCGGCAAGGCCGGAGCGCGCGGGCTTAAATAACCAGCCAATACTATTTCACCTAAAAGTATAGGCTCCGAAGGCGATTTAGGGCACCGGCAATCCGGCCTTGAGCGCGGCGAGGGTGAGGCGCAGGCCGAAGCCGGTGGCGCCGCCTTCGAGATGCGCGGGCGGCTTGGTATTCCAGGCCGTGCCGGCAATGTCGAAGTGGACGAAGGGAATCTCCTCGGCCCACATCTTGAGGAAGCTGGCCGCGCAGCACGCGCCGCCCTCGCGGTAGCCCGCGTTCTTGGCGGTGGCGACTTCGGAGAGGACGGCCTCGCGGTACTCGTCGTCGATCGGCATGGGCCAGACCTGCTCGCCGGTCGACTTGCCCGCGGCGACGAGCGCGTCGCGCAGCTTGTCCTCCGAGGTGAACATGCCCGCGCGGCGATGCCCGAGCGCGAGGATGATCGCGCCGGTGAGCGTGGAGTATTCGAGGATGGCCGACGGCTTGTAGGTCAGCCGCGCGTGCGCGATGGCGTCGTTGAGGATGATGCGGCCCTCGGCGTCGGTGTTGAGCACCTCGATGGTTTTGCCGTCGCGCGAAGTGATGATGTCGCCGGGGCGATAGGCGTCGGGGCCGGGCATGTTCTCGGCGGCGGGAATGAGGCCGATGAGGTTGCGCGGCAGCTTGAGGTCGGCTGCGGCCAGCATCACGCCGAGCACGGCCAGGCCGCCCATCTTGTCCCACTTCATCTCGTCCATCTGCGCGCCGGGCTTGAGGGAGATGCCGCCGGTGTCGAACGTGATCGCCTTGCCCACGAGCGCGACCGGCGCCTCCCGTTTGCCGCCGCCGCGATACTCGATGACGATGAGCCGCGGCGGATTCGCCGAGCCCTTACCGACGGCAAGAATGCCGCCGAAGCCGTCCCGCGCAAGATGGCGCTCGTTCCACACTTTGACCGAAAGCGCGCGGCCGCTGGCGAGGTCCTGCGCCTTCTCGGCGAGGATCGCGGGCGTGAGCAAGTTGCCCGGCAGGTTGCCGATGCCGCGGATGGTGTTGCTGATCGTCGCGACGATCTCGGCCTCGCGGGCCGCGGCGCGCGCGGTGGCGATGTCGGCTTCCTTCACGATCACCTGCAGGCGCGTCAGCACGCCGCGCTTGTTCTTGCTCGCATCCTTGCCGAAGCCGTCGAACTTGTAGCTGGCGAGGATCGCGCCCTCGACGGCGGGCCCGGCGTATTCGGGAAACGCGGAGAGATCGAGCGCGATGTCGGATGCGCCGAGCTTCAGCAGCGCCTTGATCGCGGTGCCGGCGGCCTTGCGCAGCGTGTCGGGCTCGATCTTCGCCTTCTCGCCCACGCCGGCGACCAGCGTGCGCTGGTTCTTGTCGCGCAGCAGGACGGTCGCCCCGGCGCCGCCGTCGAATTCCGCGGCGGGCACGCCGGCGGGCAGGGCGCTGCCCTTGAGGAAAAAGCTGACGAGATCAGGCGAGCCGGAGACGGAGGTACGAACGTCGAGTTTGAGCGAGGGCATTGCGCTCAGGAATAACAGAATTGCCTTTGATGGCAAAGCTTGGATGCCTGCGGGCGGGTGCGGGCATCCTTCAATGCCGGATACGGGCAGCCGTTACTTGGGCGCCGCGGGTGCCTCGGGAGCGGTGTTGGTGTTCGGGCGGATCATGCCCACCCGGATCGCCTCGTTGATGAGACGGCTGAAGCCCGGATCCTTGATGATGTCCTTGGCCACGTTGTCGTTCTGCGCCGTGTTGTTAAGATCGACAATCAACGAAAGATACTGCTGCTTGTAATTCTCCGCTTCCATGAGGGAGTTCTTAGCGGTGTACAATTGCTGATGAAGGGCGCTTCGTTGCTGGTTGATCTCGTAGTCATAATACGAAACCCAAATCAAGAGCGAGACCAGCAAAATGGCGAGCGGAACAAAGGCGGAAAACGTGGCCTCGGGGCCGTGGTTAAATTCGTCAGACATGGTCGGGATCCTTAGTGGGAAGGGACGGTGGGAGAACTGGGCGGGCTCGCGGGCGTTTCTGTCGAGTTGGTCGAGTTGCCTCCAGAGATTTGAATCTTGTACTTGCTAACGAGGGCCTTCAGGCCAGGGTCGCCGGTCTTCTCAGCGTCATTGAAGATGCGTCGTGCCAACAAATTGAGGCCTTGGTACGAAACCCCCCCCTGAGTAGCGATTTGCTGGGCGACGGCGATCTCAGCCTGGGCCTTGTTCGCTTCGTAATTCAATGCGATGTGGCCAAAAAGGAGCAGAGCAAGCACGCTGCTCAGCCCCGTTAACACGAAAAACTGAATGCGATTCATGAGGATTTTAGCGGAAGAAAGTTGGTTAAAACGGAAGTGGGAAAGAATCTAGGGAAAGATTTCTCCTAACAAGCATAAAATTGGGATTGCTGAAATGGTTACTTATATTCGCCGCTCATTTCGAGCCATGGGTGCCATTACAGGATGAATTCGAATAGGAAGCCAGGCCGGGCGATTTTCGCTTGCCGCATCCGGCGCATGTTTCTAGATTTAGCGTTTCGCCTTCACTTTCCCGCGCCCCTTTTCGAGGCCTTGGGGAAGGTCCGAATTTACCTATGCCTGAAAATCTTTTCACCCCCGGGGAACGCATCGACAAAGTCAACGTGGCCGAGGAAATCGGCCGCTCGTTCCTCGACTACTCGATGTCGGTCATCATCTCGCGCGCATTGCCCGACGTGCGCGACGGCCTGAAACCCTCCCAACGCCGCATCCTCTACGCGATGAAGGAGCTGGGCCTGCTGCCCGGCCGCGCGACGTCCAAGTGCGCGGGCATCGTCGGCGAGACGATGAAAAACTTCCACCCGCACGGGGACCAGGCCATCTATCCCACCCTCGTGCACATGGCCGAGCCGTGGTCCATGCGCGAGCGGCTGATCGAGGGCAAGGGCAACTTCGGCTCCGTCGAAGGCGACGCGCCCGCGGCCATGCGTTACACCGAGGCCCGCCTCACGCACCTCGGCGCGATCCTCATGGAGGACATCGACCGGGACACGGTCGACTTCACGCCTTCCTACGACGAGAAAAACATGGAGCCCGTCGTGCTCCCGGCGGCCTTCCCCAACCTGCTGGTCAACGGCGGCACCGGCATCGCGGTCGGCATGGCGACGAATCTGGCGCCGCATAATTTGAGCGAGGTCATCGAAGGCATTTGCGCGCAGATCGACAAGCCGGACATCACGATCCCGCAGTTGATGAAGTACATCAAGGGGCCCGATTTCCCCACGGGCTGCAACCTCGTCGGCGTCGAGGGCATCAAGAATTACTTCAACACGGGCCGCGGCAGCGTGAAGGTGCGCGCGGTCGTCACCACGGAGCAGGTCAAGGGCGGCAAGGAAAACATCATCGTCTCGGAGATTCCGTTTAACGTAAACCGGGCCGAGTTGGTCAAACGCATCGCGGATCTGGTCAACGACAAGGAAATCACGGAAATCAGCGACGTGCGCGATGAGTCGGACGAGAGCACGCGCGTGGTCATCGAGCTCAAGCGCGATGCCATCACCAAGGTCGTCATCAACAAGCTCTACAAGATGACGGCGATGGAAACGTCGTTTGCCGTCAACCAGCTCGCCATCGACGGCGGCCGGCCGAAGACGCTCAATCTGAAAGAGCTCATCAATTGCTACATCGAGCACCGCCGCGAAGTCGTCATGCGCCGCACGCGCTACGACCTGAAGGAAGCGCAACGCCGGGCCGAGCAACTCGAAGGCTATCTCATCGCGCTGGGCAACCTCGACGAGGTGATCAAAATCATCCGCCGGTCCGCCGACCGCGAGGAAGCGCGCGCCAAGCTGGCCGCCTATAAGTTCACCAAGCGCGAGGCGGAAAGCTACGGCATCCGCATTCACAACGAATCGCGCCTGACCAACGGCAGCTACATCATCAGCTCCCAGCAGGTTGAGGCCATCCTCGAGCTGCGCCTCTATCAACTGACCGGCCTCGAGCGCGAGAAGATCACCGGCGAATACGATGAGTTGCTCAAGAAGATCGAGGATCTCAGCGATATTTTGTCGAAGGAAATCCGCGTGCTTACGATCATCAAGAAGGAGCTCAATGCCATCAAGGACAAGCACGGCAATGAGCGCCGCACGAAAATCGTGGCCGACGAGGGCGAGATCGCGATCGAGGACCTGATCGCCAACGAGGGCGTGATCATCACCATCACGCACAACTCGCTGATCAAGCGCACGAACATTTCCAGCTATCGCGCCCAGCGCCGCGGCGGCCGCGGCGTCATCGGCATGACCACGCGCGAGGGCGATTCGCCGGAGGACACCGACTTCGTCGAGCATCTCTTCACCGCCTCAACGCACGACTACCTGATGTTCTTCACCAACACCGGGCGCGTCTACGTCGAGCGCGTGCACGAGATTCCCGACGGCTCGCGCGCCTCCAAGGGCCGCTCCATCGCGAATCTGCTCGAGATGAAGCCCGGCGAGAAAGTCGCGGCGCTCATCCGCGTGGAGTCGAAGAAGAACGCGCAGGGCGAGGAAGTGACCTGGACCAGTGGCGGGTATGTTCTCTTCGCCACCCAGCTTGGCACGGTGAAGAAGACCTCGTTGGAGGATTTCGCCAACTGCCGCAAGGGCGGCATTATCGCCATCGGCATCGAGCAGAACGACAATCTCATCGAGGTGAAACTCACCAGCGGCCAGAGCGAGGCCGTGCTCATCACCCGCGAGGGCATGAGCATCCGCTTCGAGGAATCCGACGTACGCAGCATGGGCCGTCCCGCCACCGGCGTGCGCGGCATCTCGCTTGAGAAGGATGACCGCGTCGTGGCGCTGGCCGTCGTCGATACGAACGCAACGCTTCTCGTCGCCGGAGAAAACGGCATCGGCAAGCGCACCGCCTTTGACGAGTACCGCACGCAGTCGCGCGGCGGCAAGGGCATCATCACCATGAAGACGACCGACAAGACCGGCAAGGTCGTCGGCGCGCTCACCGTCGTCGACAGCGACGAGATGATGCTCCTCACCCAGCAAGGCCAGATGGTCCGCACGCCGGTCGACAAGATCCGCGAAGCCGGCCGCAATACCCAAGGGGTGAAACTGATCAACCTCAATGCCGGCGACAAGCTAACCGCCATCGCCCGCGTCGTCAGCGAAAGCCAGGAAGACGCCCCCGGCGCCGAAGACGAAAGCGGCCTGAACGTTTGATGAACCAATGAAGGGAATCCGCTCCGCATTGATTTTCGGAGCGGTGCTTTTGCTCCCGGTCCTTTGGATGTGGTTTTGGGTGGGCTACTTGCTCGATGCCGCCAGCCACAACCACGGGCAAACCAGCTTTGGCGTGGTGATGGTCTTCCCAGGGGCGCTAATCATCGCGGTTGTTCTGGGAGCGATGGCTGGGCTTATTCAACCGGACCCAAGACATTCAGCCAAAAAGCTCTTCCCGGCAATCGCCTGGCTTTTGGCCTGGCTTGTCGCGAGCGGCATTTACATCTTCTTCCTGGCGAGTCATGGGCGGGCGGAATCTCACGCGCATGCTCTCAGTTCTTCCATCCTTTTCTGGGGCACGCTCATCGCGCTGGCTGCGTGGTTCGGCGTGCTCTACCGCAAAGGTCGCCAGGTGCGCGCCGCCGTCTTCCGGCCTCCTCGAACGCTACGCGAAGCTCGTCTCAGGAAGAGGAACCTTGAGCGTGATCTTAGGCGCCTGCGATGGATGCGCAGAAATCCGGGTGCCGTCTTCGCATTCCTTGCTGGAGCGCTGGTGATTTTGAGCTGCTTCTGCTTTATTCCAGCTTACGCGACAAGTGCAGAGAATTTGGCGGTGCTTCACGCCATCGGAATTGTTTTTGGCTCCGCTTACCTCATCTGGCTGGTTGCCCTTCTCAAGACGTTGGTGGCCGGACAATGGCATGAGTATATCGATGAGCACACGCTACGGACGGAGGAGCACTTGAGCCGGATCGAATCAGCGCTCGAACGACTGGCCGGGTGATGGGATTTGCGAGTTAGAGCAGCGCGCGACAGATCAAATCCAGGCCAACCTGCTCGTAGCGCACCTCACGCAGGCGCACAGCCACGCCGAGCTTTCGCAGCGCGCGCGTCGCCGTGCCCATCGCGGCGGGCGCGATGAAGAACGCGACTTCGTTCACCAGCTTTTGGCGAAAGGCTTCGGTGAGGATTTCGCCGCCGCCTTCGATCAAGACGTGCGCAATTTCGCGGCGGCCGAGATCGGCGAGCACGCTCTTCAGCGGCTTATTGCGAAAGACCAGCGTGCGATCCTTGTAGGCATCGGAAAAAAGGTGCAGTGATTTCGGCAACTTGCCGCTGCGGGTCAGCACGACGCGCCACGGCTGGATTTTGCCCTTGCGGTCGGGCAGGCGGACGGTGAGTTTTGGATTATCCGCGCGCGCGGTTGCGGCGCCGACGAGAATGGCGTCCGATTCCCAGCGCAAGTCATGCGCGGCGCGGCGCGCTTCGGATGAGGTGAGCCAGCGATCATCGCCGGGAGGTGTGGTGATGCGGCCATCGAGCGAGAGCGCGATCTTCGCGACGACCCACGGGCGCTTCTTCGTGATGTACCAGTTGAAATCGCGGTTCAATTCCGCTGCTTCCTTTGCGAGCAGGCCGTGCGAAACCTCAACGCCTGCTTTCCGAAGCAGACGCATCGCGGCACCAGCGTGCTTTGGATTCGGATCGGTCGCGGCAAAGACCACGCGCGCGATTTTCTCGCGGAGAATAAGGCCCGTGCACGGCGGCGTGCGTCCGTGCGTCGAGCATGGCTCGAGCGTGACGTATAGCGTCGCGCCTTCCACGCGATGGCCGCGCTTTTTCGCATCGGCGACGGCGTGGACCTCCGCATGCGGCGTTCCCGCGCGCAGATGAAAGCCTTCGCCGATTACCTTCCCGCCCCGCACCAGCACCGCGCCCACGCGCGGGTTTGGAAACGTCAGGCCCGAACCAAGCTGCGCCAGTTCCAGCGCGCGACGGAGGAAGCGGGCGTCGGAAGGCATAATTCCTTAATCGGCAAAGAAACTCTCGACGAACTCGCCGGCTGCGAAACGCTTCAAATCCTCCGGCTTTTCGCCGCGGCCTAGATAATAGGTGGGCAGGCCAACCTCGGCGCGGACGGCGGCGACCATGCCGCCGCGGGCGGAGCCGTCGAGCTTGGTGACGATGAGGCCGGTGAGGCCGACCGCTTCGTGGAATTCCTTGGCCTGCGCAAGTACGCCGCTGCCGGTGGTGCCGTCGGCGACGAGCCAGGTGTGATGCGGCACGCCCTCGGCTTTCTTTTGCAGGCTGCGCTTGATCTTCTGCAGCTCGAGCAGCAGGTTGCGCTTGTTGGCCTGGCGGCCGGCGGTGTCGATGATGAGCAGGCCGGCCTTCGCCTCCTGCGCGGCGAAGAGGGATTTTACCGCGACGGCGGCGGGATCGGTGCCCGACGGCGCGGTTGTGACGGGGATTTCCAGGCGCGCGCCCCAGGCCTCGAGCTGCTCGGTGGCTGCGGCGCGGAACGTATCGGCGGCGCCAAGGTGCACGCTCTTCCCCTCCTGCTTCGCGCGGGCGGCGAGCTTCGCGGCGGTCGTGGTCTTGCCGCTGCCGTTGACGCCGATGAGCAGAATCACCTCGGGCTTCTGCTTGATCGGCAGCGGCGGCGGGATGCGCACGAGCGCGGTCATCTTTTCGCGCAGCAATTGCTCGGCACGCTCGGGCGTGCGCGACAGGCCCTTCTCCTTGAGATCATCGACCCATTCGGTCGCGAGCTTCACGCCGAGGTCGGCCTCGATCAGCAGCGCCTCCCAGTCGATCTCCTCGCCTTCGCCCGCGCGAAAGCGTTCCACCAGCCGGTTCCAAAAACTCATGGCGGGATTACTGCGGCGGAGCCTGCTGGGCCGGGACGATGACGACGCGCATCGGGTAGTGCAGCTTGAGTTCGCCATCGAGCAGGATTTCGATGTGGTGCGCGCCCTGGTCGCGGAACATGAGCCCGCCGAAGATGTTCACGTTGGTCGTGTGGCTCTCTTCGTTGCCGAGCTGGAACTGCGTCGTGGCCGTGGCCAGCACGGTTTCCTCGTCGGGCGCGATGATGCGCGTGACCTGCTCGAAGTGGCCAATGCCGGAGGACCAGCGGGTCCAGATGCAGAGCTTGATGATCTGGATGGGCAGCTTGGGCGCGCCGATGAAATTGACGATGCCCACGATGGTGTGGGCGCCGGAGGCTTCGACGCGGACGTCCTCGCAGGCGAACGAAGCCTGCAGGTCGGGAATCATGCGGTCCAAGGACATCCGGCTAGCATCTACTTTTTCACTCGGGGATCAAGCGCATCCCGCAGGCCGTCGCCGAGGAAGTTGAGCGCCAGCAGCGTCAACGTCATGCACGTGCCGGGGAAAAACAGCAGCCACCAGTAGCTGTGGACCGGGTTGATGAGGCCCGCGGCGTCGGAAACCAGCGTGCCCCAACTGGCCAGCGGTGATTGCAGGCCCACGCCGAGGAAGCTCATGAACGATTCGTCGAGCATGATGGCGGGGACGGTCAGCGTCAGATAGACGACGATCAGGCCGCTCAAGTTCGGCAGCAGGTGCGACCACAGAATGCGGAAGTGCGACTGCCCGAGCGCGTGCGCGGCCTGCACGAAGGCCTGCTCCTTGAGCACAAGCACCTGGCCGCGAACGATGCGCGCCATGACGAGCCACTCGGTCAGGCCGAGAAAGAGAACGATAAGCACGAGCCGCGGCGAGACTGACGTGATGCCCGCGTCCTTGAGGAAATGGGCCATCGGCGCGTCGAGCGTGGTGATAAGAATGATGACCAGAACGAGCGTCGGCAGGGAATAGATGATCTCGACCACGCGCATCATCAAGTTGTCGATGCGGCCGCCGGCGTAGCCGCTGATCATGCCGTAGGTGACGCCGACGAGCAGGCTGACCAGCGTGCCGGTGGCGGCGACGAAGAGGGAAATCTGCGCCCCGAAGAGCGTGCGCGAAAGCAGGTCATGGCCGTTGACGTCGGTGCCGAACCAATGCGCCCACGAAGGTTTCAAGAGCGAAGCATCGGAGATAGCGTCGTAGGCATAACCGGTGAGCTGGTAGGAACGGCCTTGCGCATCGTGGAAGAAAGGCACGATGAAGTCGGCCGCGGCCAGCAGCGAGATGGCCGTGACGAACAACGCGCAGGCCATGAGAAAACGGTCGCGGCGGATGATGGTGTAGAAATCAGCGAATGGTTTCATTCCAGCCGGACGCGGCGGTCGACGACGAAGTAAAGAATGTCGGCGACCAGGTTGAACACGATGAGAAAGGAACTGAAAACGAGCACGATGCCGGAGGTGACGAAGGGATCGAAGTTTTCCGCGCTGAGCACGAAGAAGGGGCCGATGCCGGGGATGCCGAAGAGCGTCTCGATCACGATCGATCCAGTGAGAATGCCGGCGGCGGCGGGTCCGCTGTAGCCGATTACGGGCAAGATGGCGACCTTGAGCGCGTGGCGGAAGAGCACGGCGAATTCCGGCAGGCCCTTCGCGCGCGCCGTGCGGACGAAGTCGAGCTTGAGCACCTCGAGCAGGCTGCCGCGCGTGAGCCGCGCGATGATGGCGGCGAAGGGAATGGAGAGACAAAGCGCCGGCAGGATAATCTGGTCCGCCGAGCCCCAGCCCGCGACCGGCAGGATGCCGAGATCGATGGCGAGGAATAGGATCAGCATCGGCGCGAGTACGAAACTCGGGATGGAAATGCCGAGCAGCGCGAGCAGCATCAGCGTACGGTCGCCCCATTGCCCATGGCGCACGGCGGCCAGTGCGCCGAGCGTGATGCCCGCGCCAAGCGCCATGCAGTAAGCCAGCGCGCCGAGCGTCATAGAAACCGGCAGCGTCTGCGCGATGATTTCGTTCACGCTGCGGTTGCGATACTGCGTGGAGATGCTGAGATCGCCGTGCGCGACTTTCCACATGTACTGCGCGTACTGGTGCCAGAGCGGGCCCTTCAGGTCGTATTCCTGCTCAAGCTGGTCCATGATTTCCTTCGGGATTTTCTTCTCCGACGCGAAGGGACTGCCCGGCGCGCTGCGTACGAGCATGAAGGTGAGCGTCACCACGATGAAGAGCACGGGAATGGCCTGAATCAGGCGGCGAACAATTAGCGCGATCATGGCTTCTTCTCCGGGATATAGAAATTGCCCCAGCGATGATCGTCGACAAAGTTCGGCTCGAAGCCGCCGATCTTGCCGGGCTCGTAAAGCGCCATGCCAACCCAGAAATAGATGGGCACGATCGGCACCTGGTCCACGCACAGGATCTTCTCCATGTCGCTCAATATCTTCATGCGCGCGGCGGGGTCGACCGTGTTCTCCGACGTGGCCAGCAACTGGTCATACTGCGGATCGCTCCAGCCCGTCTCGTTGTTGCCACCGTCGGTGACGAACATGTCGAGAAACGTCTGCGGGTCGTTGTAGTCGCCGATCCAGGCCGAGAGCGAGAGATCGTAATCGATCAATTGCTGGGTGTTGAGATAGACGTTGAATTCCTGGCCGCGCAGGTGGATCGAAGTGATGCCCAGTTCACGCTGCCAGAGCGCCTGCATTTCCGTGGCGATTTGCTGCGGCCCGCTGCCGCGAATGGCGTAGAGCAGATTCACGTCGGGGAAGCCCTTGCCGCCCGGATAACCGGCCTCGGCGAGCAGGCGCCGCGCTTCATCGGGATGATAGCCCAGCCCCTGCGGCGGCGTGTAGCCCTTGTAACCGGGCGGCGCGAATGTATCGGCGATCGGCTCGCCGGCGCGTGTGATCTTCGTCACGATGTCGTGCTTGTCCAGCGCGAGGGCCAGCGCCGTGCGCACGCGCACGTCGTCGAACGGCTTCCGCTTCACGTTGAAGCGCAGAAACGTCGTCGCGCCGAAGGGATTCGCATGGAAGTAAGGCTTGTCCTTGATGTCAGCCACGAGCGTCGCCGGAATGCTGCGCGTATCCAGAATCAAGTCCGTCTTGTGCGAGTAGAAAAGATTGAACGTCGTGTTGGCGTTGCTGGTCGGCAGCACCTTCATGCGATGCACCGGCACGGGTTTCCAGTAGTAGGGATTCGCCTCGACAAGGATGTAATTGCGGAAGCGCCAATCCTTCAGCACGTACGGCCCGTTGCTCACCATGTGGCCCGGCTTGGTCCAATCGCGGCCATACTTCTTGATCGTCGGCATGTGCACCGGGCAGAGCGTCTGGAACGACGTGAGCTCCAGGAAAAACGCCGTCGGATGCGCGAGCGTGCAGACGAGCGTCTGCGCATCCGGCGCCTTCACGCCCACCTGCGAGAAGTCCGTGATCTTGCCCGTGCCGTAAGCCTCGCCGTTGCGCAGGTAGTAAAGCTGATAGGAATACTCCGATGCCGTCGCGGGATTCAGCGTCCGCTCCCACGAATCGACGAAATCCTGCGCCGTGACCGGATCGCCGTTGCTCCACTTGATGCCGGGCCGCAGATGGAACGTGTAGGTCAAACCATCCGGCGACATCTCCCAGCTCTCCGCCATCCCGCCCACGATACTGCCGTCCGCCGCGCGCGTGGTCAGGCCCTCGAAGAGCGCGAGGATGATGCGCCCGTCGAGCTGCGCTGTGGCCATGGCCGGGTCAAGCGTCTGCGGCTCATCGCCGTTGCTCAGCGTCAAGTCCACCTGCGGCGCGAGCGACCAGCCGCCGAAGAGCCAGAAGAACGCGAGAAAGCCAGCGACAAGGCCCGCCGCGACGGCCCACCGCTTCCACGGGCGCGAGATGGGGAAAGGGCCGGTCGTCGGGGGCATCAGGGCTCGAAGCTATACCAAAAGACCGCGCGTTCCAGATTGTATTCTTGGATCGCGGCGTGCCATAAGATGGCGCTGATGACTTCGCGCAGCACGCCAGAGCCCGTCCGCCACACGCCGCGCGAGGTCCTGGCCGCGATCCTGCACCCGGCGGTGCTCGTCGGCGCGCTCGGCTACTTCGTCGATATCTACGACCTGATCCTCTTCGCTGTCGTCCGCGTCTCCAGCCTGAAGAGCCTCGGCTGCGCCGGCGACCAACTCGTCACCCAGGGCACGTGGCTTATTAATGTACAGATGGCCGGCATGCTCATCGGCGGCGTGCTCTGGGGCCTGCTGGGCGACCGCGTCGGACGCATCAAGGTCCTCTTCGGTTCGATCATCCTCTACTCGCTGGCCAACATCGCCAATGGCTTCGTGCATGGTGTCGAGGCTTACGCCTTTTGCCGCTTCTTCGCCGGCCTTGGCCTCGCGGGCGAGCTCGGCGGCTGCATCACGCTCGTGTCCGAGGTGCTGCCGCGGACCCTGCGCGGCTACGGCACGGTCATCATCTCCGCGGTCGGCATCCTCGGTGCGGTCGCGGCGGGTTCCATCGGCACGTGGTTCGACTGGCGCATCGCTTATTATGTCGGCGGCGGACTTGGCATCCTGCTGCTCTTCCTGCGCATGGCCGTTGCGGAGTCGGGCCTGTTCCAGAACATGAACGCGCCGAACAAGCCGCCCTTCGGCTCGCAGCTCCGCCTGCTCTTCACCCCCGCGCGCCTCGGCCGCTTCCTCGCCTGCATTTCGCCCGGGCCATTCGCCTGGTACTTCATCGGACTGCTTGTCTTCCTCAGCCCGGAATTCGCCAAGGCCCTCAACGCCACTGGGCCGGTCGCCGCGCCTGTCGCCGTGGCCCTCAGCTACACCGGCCTTTCCCTCGGCAGCCTGATCGCGGGCGGCCTTAGCCAGGCGCTGCGCTCCCGCAAGAGCGTGCTCCTCGGCTGCCTCGTTGTCGGCTTCGTGCTTACCAACGTCTTCTTCCTCCTGCCCCATCCCAGCCCGGCCTTGATCTACATCGTCATCTTCCTGCTGGGCCTCGCCTTCGGCTACTGGGCCATCTTCGTCACCATCGCAGCGGAGCATTTCGGCACCAACATGCGCGCCACGGTGGCCACCACCGTGCCCAACTTTGCCCGCGGCTCACTGATCCTCATCACGAATCTCTTTGCCGCGCTCAAGCCTTCGCTCGGCCTGCTGCACGGCGGCTTGCTCGTCGGCTGGATTTGCTTTGCCATCGCGCTAGTCGGCTGGTTCGGCCTGAAAGAGACCTTCCACGACGACCTCGATTATCTGGAAGAGTGACGTTGGGCGCGACTTGTTGTTAGAGAGATTCTATATTAGTATCCCGGTGTGGAACATCTCGACCGGATCACTTTCAATCCCGAACAATGTGGCGGACGTCCGTGCATCCGCGGCATGCGGATTCGGGTCAAGGATGTGCTGGAAATGCTGGCTGCCCGGGTTCCGGAACAAGAGATTCTCGCCGATTTTCCTTATCTGGAGCCGGAGGACATACAGGCCTGTCTTGAATTTGCCGCTGCGGAAATGGACCACGCCATCGTCCGGGCGGCATGAATGGCGCGCTTTCTCATCGACGCTCAGTTGCCTCCGGCCTTGGCAAAGGCTTTGCAGGACGCCGGACAGAAAGCTGAGCACGTCGAGGACGTCGGGCTGCGCGAAGCTGAGGACAAGGTTATTTGGGCCCGCGTTTGCGCGAACAAGGGCGTTCTGGTGACGAAAAACGAAGACTTTGTGGAAAGATATCGACGCCACACGGACGAGGGGTGCCTGCTCTGGCTGCGCATCGGTAATTCGTCAACGCGAACACTGCTGGCTTGGTTCATGCCACTCTTGCCGCAGTTGCTGGCGCGGCTGGAGGCCGGTGACAAGTTCATCGAGGTCCGTTAGTCTGTAAAAAATTGCCGCGAAAAAGTTCGTTGCTCCCTGCCGCATCGCGCTTATAAGTAAACCTCGCGCGTCGTGCCCCCGGCCGGCGCGCGCTCTCATGCCCAAGCGTACCGATCTCAAGTCCATCCTCCTCATTGGCTCCGGCCCGATCATCATCGGCCAGGCCTGCGAATTCGATTATTCCGGCGTCCAGGCCTGCAAGGCGCTGCGCGAGGAGGGCTACCGCGTCATCCTCATTAACTCCAACCCGGCCACGATCATGACCGACCCGGAGTTTGCCGACCGGACCTACATCGAGCCGATCACGCCTGAGATCGTCGAGAAGATCATCATCCGCGAAAAGCCCGACGCGCTGCTGCCCACGCTCGGCGGCCAGACCGCGCTCAACACCGCG
>Ga0116229_10003960_pt1 | contig 24337 bp, 14 predicted proteins | sample S1TSphgellanicum_3_FD_87313 | JGI IMG/M metagenome (GOLD analysis project Ga0116229, IMG submission 87313) | Host-associated microbial communities from peat moss isolated from Minnesota, USA - S1T2_Fc - Sphagnum magellanicum MG | ecosystem: Host-associated > Plants > Peat moss > Unclassified...
AGGTCACCCCAAAGGTACGCGGCGGAGTCGGGTTCCACAGCGAGAACAGCGGATAGGCGAGGACGCCCACTTCGGTGACTACCTTGTCCGTCAGGTTGCGCGCCCATACCGACAGGTAATATCGGTCGTCGGTACCGGAAAACCTGATCGCCGCATTGAGCAGTGCCTGCGCTCCCCGGAAGGAGAGCGGATTGTTGTCGTCGGCGGTCCAAAGACCGCTGGCATAGGCTTCATCCACGTGCACATCGAGCGCGCCGGCGGCGAACGCCGCGACGCGATAGTCGGCGCTCAGGGACAGGGTCCACCTCGGTGCATTGGATGGCACCAGATTGGTGTTGTCGACGTCGCCCGGCTGCGTGCCGCAGGCTGGCCGGCTGGCGTTGGTTGCCACGAAGTTGGCGCAGAAGCTGGTGTAATAGCTGTCGAGATATCCGGCATTCGCCCTGATGGTCAGTGCCTGGGTCGGCAGCACGGCAACTTCCATCTCAACGCCTTTGGAAATCGCGTTGGCCGCGTTGACAGTGAGGTTGTTGCTGATGCCGTCCTCGAGCAGCACCACGGCGCGTTGCAGGCCGCGAATCTGCTCGTAGAACACGTCGGCACTCAGGCGTGCCCGATGCGCCCAGAACAACGACTTGATGCCCGCCTCGGAGGCATCCATGGTTTCATCCCCATAAGGACCCGCTCCCGCCGCGGTCGACGCGAGCGCCTGGAATCCGCCGGCCTTGAAGCCTCGCGACCAGCTCGCATACAGCATGGTGTCGGCAGTCCACTGGTAGTCGAGCGAAAACCTGGGCGCGAGGTTGTGCCAGTTTGCGGCCAGCGGCGTGTAGGTATACGGCGCGCCCAGTATCGCAGCGCCATCCCGCAGCCCCGCCGGCACCGCTGCCCCGAAGTCAAACGACTTGGTCTCGTACGTGTAGCGGCCACCGACTGTCAGGCGCAGCTTCTTGACCAGGGTGTACTCGCCTTCGACGAAGGCGGCCTCGCTACTGCGCTTCTGGATGCTATTCTTCCAGGTGATCGATGCCGGCGCGCCCAGCACGATGTACTGCAGATCGCTTTCATTCAGATCGTCGTGCAGGTAATACAGGCCGCTGATGAGCTGGAACTGCTCGCCCAACCGGGTCAGCCAGCGCAGCTCCTGGGTAACGACGCGGATGGTGTACGGCAATTCAGACAGAAGCAACGGTACCGCCGTGCCGGTGGCGTCGGTCTGGACGCTCGCATCGATGTGCTGATAGCCGCTGATGGACGTCAGCTGGCCCAGGCCCGAGCTGTGTTCGATCTTCAACGACGGTGAATTGATGATGATGAAATTGCAGGTGCAGATATTGGTGAAGCCGACCGAGTATGGTCCTCCGGTTCCATCCGGCCCCAGCTTGGTCGCCCCCCAGTTCGCGTACTGGCTCGGATTCAGGATGCCGAACTGGCTCGCTGGGGGATCCAGATCGTACTTGTTCGGCGTGGGGTCGCTCTGATCGTCGACCAGGCTGTACTTGAATTGAACTTTCAGATCGTCGTTGGGCATGAAGACCAGGGTAGGGCGAATGGTGAGATTGTCGTCGCCACCGATCGCCCTGTTATCATCCAGCGCATTGGTGTAGAAGCCGTTGGAGTCTATCCAGCCGATGTCCACGCGCCCCGACAAGTTGTCAATGATCGGAAAATCCACGGCCGCATACAGATTCCTGCGCCCGTAGTTGCCGAGCGTCAGGGCGGCCTGCGAGTCGAACTCCCCGGTCGGGTTTTTGGTCGTGACACTGATGGCGCCGGCGAAGGCATTGCGTCCAAACAGCGTACCCTGGGGGCCCCGAAGCAACTCGATCGAGTCGATGCCCACCAGGCTCTCCAGGTTGATCGTATTGGAGGTCTGGTACAGTCCATCGACATAGATGGCGACTGCCGGGTCGGTGTCGAAGTTGGCGCCGCCGCCACCCACGCCCCGGATGTCGAGACTGGAGGAGTGGCCGAATTCTCCGACGGTATGAAAGACGAGATTGGGAGCCGCAATGGAAATGTCCACGAGGCTGCCGGTGTAGGTGCGCTGCAGGTCGGCGTCGGTCACCACCGTGACCGCGAGCGGCGCCCTTTCCAGCGGCTCTTCGCGCTTGCGCGCAGTGACGACGATTTCCTCGAGTGCGCGGCCGGTGGCGTTGGCATCCGGAGCATCCTCGGCAGATACGGCTGGCGCGCCAAATGCCAGCGCCGCGTCAAACGCCAGCGTAGCCGCAGCCAGCGTTGCGCCCATGCCCACAACCGCTGTTTTACGACGCGGATTCACATGCACAAGCTACCACGTTTGATCGCCATAGGCGGAGAGCGCGATCCGGCACCGGAATGCACCGATGATGTGGTGCGTCGTCGATCAACATCATGAACCTGAGAGCCGCTCGACATGGATGACTCGCAGCAACGCTGGATGCCGTCAATTTACTTTGTGGTGGGCCAGGCGGGCTGGTTCGCCTGTGTGATCAGCGCAGCACGGGGAGCCGCATGGATCGGAATTGTTTTAGCGCTCGCGCTGATCGCGCTGCACCTGTGGCGGGTCGGCAGGCCGCTGCCGGAGGCTAAACTGATCATCAGCGTCGCCGTACTCGGAGGGCTTTGGGAGAGCGCGCTGGTGGCCGCGGGGTTACTCGCTTACCCCGACACCACAGTGATTGCGGGACTCGCCCCGGTGTGGCTGCTGGTGCTGTGGGCGTTGTTCGCAGCGCAGATCAACACGACCTACCACTGGCTGAAGCAGCGCCTGTGGCTGGCGCCGCTGCTTGGAGCCATCGCCGGTCCGCTGTCGTTCCGTGCAGGTGCCGCGCTGGGTGCGCTGCAATTTGCCAGGCCCTGGCCCGCGCGGGCGGCATTGGCCTGCGGCTGGGCGGTGCTGTTGCCACTGGTCATCGTGATGTCCAGGCACTGGGACGGGGTACGACAGGAACCGACCTCGGGAGGCTAGAGCTCAGCGCCGTGTTTTCCAGGTGAGTGTGCGGCAGCTCTCGTAAGGCCAGCTCGCGAAAGGCCACCTCTAGTACGGCAACAATCGGGATATATAGAGTCCGGGCAGGCCGCGACGATTCACTCCGAGGGAGAGCAGCGTCTGGGTTTGCTGCGACCGCCACAAATGCACCACCGGCACGGGTGCGCGACGGCGCCGGCTGTCCACGATATCGCGCACCCAGGAGGGCGGGTTATGGATCCAGTCGCTCGCGTCTGTCCATGGCAGCTCACTGATGGCGAGTCGGGCGGCATCGGCACAAGCGCGCGCGCCTGGTGCGCACTCAGCGCCGGCGCCCCTGGCCACGGTGGCCCCAATGGTACAGACCATCAGCGTCAGCGCCATCGTAATCCTTGCTCGCCGCGTGGGCATCTCGACTCGTTCCCGCAGTCATGCACCGTGGAGCGCAGTGTCTGCGAGTTCGCGCGGTGGCGACAGCAGCGAACGGATCGCGTTGCGGTCAGACGATGCCGGCCATGCCATTTCCTACAGCCGGGCTGGCGTTCGACCGACAGGCGATAGATGAAGGCTGGGAGAAGCTTAGGTCGCCGGCGCCGGGGAGTGCCGCGCTGCCGCTCGCCGGTTCTTGAAATACACGCCCTCGCCAACGATGGCGGTCGCCAGTATGGCGGCATTCGAGGACACATAGATCCAATTGTGGAGCAGCACGCTGTACGCGATATAGCCGGCAGAGGCACACACCTGTCCGATGAATAGCCACTTGGACACTCCGGCGGTGGCATGCGTCTGCCACTGGGTGTAGACCTGTCGAATCAACGTGGCCAGCAGGATGACAGAGCTGCCCCATCCCAGCAGATCGGTACCCGAAATCATCCTAGCGTGGCCATATCGATGACATAGCGGAAGCGGACCTCTCCTTTCTCGATCCTGTCGTAGGCGTCATTGATGTCATCGATGCCGATGACTTCGATGTCGGGTCCGATCCCGTGCCTGGCACAGAAATCGAGCACCTCCTGGGTGTCGGCGAGATTGCCGATCAGGGAGCCGGCGACCTGCTTGCGATGAAACGCCACCTGGGCATTGTTGACCGGCTCCATGGGTTCCAGTGCGCCGACGATGCATAGCGTGCAATCGCGCTTGAGGAGCTCGATGTAGGGATTGATGTCGTGCTTTTCCGGCACGGTGGAGAGAATAAAGTCGAAACTGGACTTCAATGGTTCCATCGCCTGTCGGTCCGTCTCCAGCACCGCTGCGATCCCAAGGCGCCCGGCATCATCCAGCTTGTCCGGGGTGCGCGTGAACGCCGTGACCTGTGCCCCCATCGCCTGGGCGAGCTTGCAGGCGAGGTGCCCCAGGCCGCCAAGCCCGACGATCCCGACTTTCATGCCCGCTGTCACGCCCCAGTGCTTCAGCGGGGAGTACGTGGTCACGCCCGCGCACAGTATTGGCGCGGCGACCGCTGCAGGAATGCCCGAGGGAATCTTCAGCAGGAAGTCTTCCTTGACCACCAGGTTGTTCGAGTAGCCGCCGAAGGTGTTGTCGCGCCCGTAGGTATTGGCCTTTCCCGGCGCTTTGGCTGCAGGAACCATGGGACCGTTGTAGGTCGCAAGCCAGCTGTTCGGCCCTTCGCAATAGTTCTGGTCGCCAGAGCGACATGGCGCGCAACTGCCGCAGCTGTCTATCATGCAGCCGACCCCCACCAGGTCACCGACGCGATGCCTGGTTACCGACGCGCCAGTGCGGGTGATGCGGCCGACAATCTCGTGACCCGGAAGGCACGGGTACACCGTGTTGGACCACTCGTTCTTGACCTGGTGAATGTCGGAGTGGCATACGCCGCAGAACAGCACCTCGAGTTCCACCTCGTTCGCCTGGGCCGGGGCGCGCAGGAATTCGAAGCGCTTGAGCTTACTGAAGGAATGCGTGGCCGCATAACCCACCGCCTTGAGCATGGCGGAGTCATCGGGTTGGGAGTGCGGCTCGGGAGCGGAAGCCAAAGCGCGCTCGGTCACGGGTCACCTCTAATGTGCGTGTGGATACGTCTGACTGGCCGTCGCGACTCTAGGGGCGCGGGCCAATTGCGACCAGTATGGGCAGGCCGCCTCGCCTTGGCAGCAAGTTCCTACGCGCATACTGTAGGACCAGTCCTAACCGCGAATCGGACCGGGCATGGATCCCGCAGCGCTATGGTCGCCTGCGTACGGGAGGACCACGCTCATGGGCAACAACTCCGATGCGCATTTCGATCGTCGTCGTTTCCTCGTGGGAGGCGCGGTTGCCGGCATTGGCAGCGTGGCCGCGGCCGTCCTGCACGACGGTGAACTCGGTGCACCACCGCAGACGTTGCGCGGCGCAGTGCCGTGGGTGGAAGGAACCGCGGATGCGCCGCCGGGCGCCTCGGGCACAGGCTACGTGTTCTTTGCTCCTGCCGAGGCGCTGTTCATTGAAGCCGCGGTTGCGCGGCTGATCCCCAACGATGACGTCGGGCCAGGCGCGGTCGAGGCTGGCGTGCCGTATTTCCTGGATCGGCAATTGGCCGGCCGCTTCGGGCAGGGTGATCATTACTTTCTCGGCGGACCGTGGCCGAAGGGCACGCCGGAACAGGGCTACCAGAGCCGGTTCAGTCCGGCGCAGCTGTATCGCGCAGCGATCGCGGCGATCGGGAAATACGTCGGATCGACTTTCAATGGCGTCGCGTTCCACCAGCTCCCGGCCGCCGATCAGGACACAGTCCTCAAAGGCCTCGAGAGCGGCGACATCAAACTCGACGACGGTGTCGATGCCAAGGCCTTCTTCGGCATGGTGTTGCAGAACACCAAGGAGGGCTACTTCTCCGATCCCATCTACGGTGGCAACAAGGACATGGCTGCCTGGAAGATGATTGGCTTCCCGGGGGCCCACTACGACTACAAGGAGTGGGTCACTCGCCACGGCGAGCGCGTGCCGTTTGCGCCGGTCGGCTTCAAGGGGCGTCCCGGCTGGACTGAAGGGCAAACGTGACCACCACCCTCAAACCGGTGGATGCGGTGCTGGTCGGCTTCGGCTGGACCGGGGCGATCATGGGACAGCAACTGTGTGACGCCGGCCTGTCGGTGGTGGCGCTGGAGCGCGGCCCGTGGCGCGACACCGCCACGGATTTCGCCACCGGGTTCGCGCAGGACGAGTTGCGCTATATGTGGCGCCATCACCTGTTCCAGAACGTCACCTACGACACCCTGACGATCCGCAACAACAGCAACCAGCAGGCGCTGCCCATCCGCCACCTGGGCGCGTTCCTGCTCGGCACCGGCGTCGGCAGCGGCGGGGTGCACTGGAACGGCCAGATCTTCCGGTTCCTGCCGAGCGACTTTGTGACCCGCAGCCACAATGAGCAGCGCTACGGCAGAAAGGCGGTCTCCGACTACGACCTGACGGTGCAGGACTGGGGCATCACCTATGACGAGCTGGAACGTCATTACGATGCGTTCGACAAACTGTGCGGAACCAGCGGCAAGGCCGGCAATCTCAACGGCAAGATCATGCCGGGCGGCAATCCGTTCGAAGGGCCACGCTCGAGCGAGTTTCCGACGCCGCCGATGATCCAGACGTATGCGCCGACGCTGTTCGGCAAGGCGGCGGCGGAACTTGGACGCCATCCGTTTCCGAACCCGACCGGCAATCTCTCCCAGGCGTACACCAATCCGCTCGGCGCGCAGCTCGGGGCCTGCACCTACTGCGGCTTCTGCGAGAAATTCGGCTGTGGCAACTACTCCAAGGCCAGTCCGCAGACCACCGTGCTGCCGTACCTGATGACCAAGCCGAACTTTACCCTGCGGACCGAATGCGAGGTGTTGCGCGTGGAGCTGACCGGCGATCGCAAGCGGGCGACGGGTGTCACTTACGTCAACAGCGCCGGCGAGGAATTTTTCCAGCCGGCCGAGATGGTGATCCTGTCCGCCTACGTGCTGCAGAACGTGCGCCTGCTGCTGCTGTCCGGGATCGGCAAGCCGTACGATCCCGCCACCGGTGAAGGGGTAGTGGGCAAGAACTACGCCTACCAGACCATGTCATCGGTCAACGTGTTCTTCGAGGACAAGATCCTCAATCCCTTCATCGGCGCCGGCGCGCTGGCCACCGTCATCGATGATTTCAACGGCGATAACTTCGATCACTCAGGCCTGGGTTTCATTGGCGGTGCCTACATCGCCGGCATGGTGACCGGCGGACGCCCGATCGAGATGATCTACACGCCGGAGGGCACGCCCGACTGGGGACTTCAGTGGAAGCACGCGGCCGCCAGGAACTACCTGCGCTCGTTTTCGATCGTCGTACATGGCTCGTGCATGAGTCATCGCGGCAACTACCTCGACCTTGATCCCACCTACCAGGACATCCACGGCCGTCCGATGCTGCGCATGACCTTCGATTTCAGCGACAACGAGCACAAGATGTCGGATTTCCTCACCGACCGCGCCGCCGAGGTAGCCCGGGCCATGAACCCGCGGGAGATCAAGGTCAACCGGCGCAAGGGTTCCTTCAGCGTTGTGCCCTACCAGACCACGCACAATACCGGCGGTGCCATCATGGGCACTACGCCCAGGGACAGCGTGGTCAACAAGTACCTGCAGGTCTGGGACGTGCCGAATGTATTCTCGATGGGCTCGGGCGCGTTTCCGCAGAACGCCGGCTACAATCCGACCGGCACCGTCGCGGCGCTGACCTATCACGCGGCCCGCGAGATCGTCTCGCGCTACCTCAGGAGCCCCGGCCCACTGGTGCAGTCCTGAGCCATGCGTCGATCAGTCCGCGTGTCCGTGCATGCAACGATACTGGTCTTCGCGGCCGTTTTCGGGGCGGTAATCGCAGCCGCTGCAGGCGTTGTCCCGGCGGCATCGGGGGCCGAGCCTCTGCCCCAGCATGGCGGCTGGGCGCTCACGGCGACAGGACTGCTGGCGGCGCCCATCCCCGACTCGACACCCAATGCCATGCAACTGCGTCGCGGCCAATACCTGGTGGCGGCCGGCGACTGCATGTCCTGCCACCTGCGTGATGGCGGCGAGCCGTTCGCGGGCGGGTTGGGGCTACCCACGCCGTTCGGCGTCATCTACTCGGCCAACATCAGCTCGGATAAGGATACTGGCATCGGCAACTGGACGGCCGATCAGTTCTACCGCGCCATGCATGACGGGATCGACGATGACGGCAACAATCTCTACCCGGCGTTTCCGTATGCCTGGTTCAGGCTCGTGAGCCGTGAGGACGACGACGCCATCCTCGCGTACCTGAAGTCCACGCCAGCCATCAAGTACACCCCGCCGTCGAATGCACTGCCATTCCCGCTGGATCACCGCGGCGTCGTCAAGGGCTGGAACATGCTTTTCCTGAAGACCGATGCTTTCCAGCCGGATCCAGGCCAGTCGGCCGAATGGAATCGCGGCGCCTACCTGGTCAACGGCCTGGGTCACTGCGGCGGCTGCCATACCCCGCTGAATGTGCTCGGCGCCCCCAAGTCGAACCAGCAGTTTTTCGGTGGCAAGCTCGACAACTGGGTCGCGCCCGACCTCACCAGCAACGAGCGTACGGGACTTGGGGGCTGGAGCATCGATGACATCGCCGAATACCTGGCGAACGGGCGCAACGCGCATGCCGGCGCCGGCGGTGCCATGGCGGAGGTGATCACCTATTCCACATCGCTGATGAGCGATGCGGACCGGCATGCGATCGCGGTCTATCTCAAGAGCCAGGTGGCCAGCCCCGCGGTGAGCCAGGTGCCGCCGGATGTGGCCGCCATGCGCCGGGGCGCCGCGATCTACTCGGACGCCTGCGCCTCCTGTCACCTGGAGGACGGCGTCGGCCAGCCGCGGCTGTTTCCGCCGCTCGGCCACAATGCCATGCTGCAACAGGCGGACGCGGTCGGTCTTACGCACCTGATCCTGGCGGGTGCGCGCATCGGCACCAGCGCCTCGCACCCATCGCCCCTCACCATGCCGAGCTTCGCCTGGAAGCTCACCGACGCTGAGATCGCAGACGTCGCGACTTTCATTCGCAACAGCTGGGGCAACCAGGCAGCGGCGGTATCCGTCGCCGAGGTAAGCGACGCCCGCAAGCGCCTCGGGCTCGAGACCGTACACCTGACGGCAAATTCGGGTGACCGCGACTGACGGCAGCCCGGGAGGCTGCGCTGTCGCGAGGGTCAGCGTGCCGTGACTGGTGGGCCGCCGGCCACGGGTCGAGCGGTCGCCACGGTATTGGCAGCCGGGGACTGCCAGCCTCCGCCGAGGGCACGGATCAGATCTACGCTGGCGCGCAGCCGCGTGGTATTGATCGTGAGCGCGTCCAGGTTCGTCTGCAGCACCGCGGTCTGGGAGGTGACGACCGTCAGGTAGTCGGCCGCACCCTTGACATACAGCGCCATCGAAAAGTCGAGCGTGCGCTGCGCGGCATCGACCGCCGCAGTTTCGTCCACGGCGGCGTCGTGGTAGTGATCGAGCGTGGCGAGGCTGTCTTCCACCTGCTGAAAGGCGCCAATGGCGACGCTGCGGTAATTCGCGGCCGCGGCGTCGAACTCGGCGCGCGCCTGGGCGACCTGGGCGCGGCGCAGGCCGGCATCGAACACGCTGAGCAGCGCGTTCGGGCCGATCGCCCAGAAAGTACTCGGAGCGCTCAGCCAATTGGAGAAAGCGGTGCTCTGGAACCCGCCCTGGGCGCCGAGCGTGAGGCTGGGAAAGTAGGCGGCGCGCGCTACGCCGATGTTGGCATTGGCGGCGATCATGCGCCGCTGCGCGGCGGCGACGTCCGGTCGGCGCTGCAGCAGCGCGCTGGGCACATCGGTGGGAATCTGTGGAATCCTGATGTCCACGATCTGCGGCGCGATCGAGAAGCTCGATGCCGACACGCCCAGTAGTGCCGCGATGGCGTGTTCCATCAGCGCGCGCTGCGCAAGCGTCTGCGCGGCCTGGGAGCGCGCCGCATCGAGCTGGGTCTGTGCCTGCGAGACGTCGAGGCCGGGTGAGATGCCGGCATCGTGGCGCTGCCGGGTAATGCTGAGCGCACGCGTATAGGCGGTCACGGTCTGATCGAGGATCGCACTGTTGCGGTCGAGGCTGCGCAGCTGGATGTAATCGTCCGCCAGCTGCGCGATCAGCGACAGCCGCGCATTCTCCAGGTCGGCGGCGGCGGCGGCGGCACTGGCCTCGCCCGCGGCCACTTCGTTGCGAATCTGGCCCCACAGGTCAAGCTCGTAGCTGACGCTGCCGCCGATGGTGTTGTTATTGTAGTAGGTCGGCGTGGTAGGTCCGCGCAGTGGTGCGTTGACCGATTCGCGATCGCGCCCGACGCCTGCGCTGACTCCCAGTGAGGGGAAAAGTCCGGCGCGCGCCTGGTCGCTCAGTGCCCGTGCCTGCGCGTAATTGGCCAGGGCCGCGGCGAGGGTCGGATTGCCGGCGATCAGGCGTGCCTGCAGCTGGTCGAGTTCGTCGTTGTCGTACAGCGTCCACCAGCGATCGCGTGGCAGCCGGTCGGCAGGCTGCGCCTGTGTCCACTGCCCGAGCTCCTTATAGGCGCTTGCAGTCGGGATGTCCGGCGTCTTCAGCGGCGGCGCCAGCGAGCAGGCGCCGAGCAGCAGCGTCAATGCCGCGGCGGACACGACCCTGGGGTCAGGTCTTCTCATGCGGGTGTTTCGGATTGTTGCGACTTGCAGCGGCGGCGTCGGCAGCGAGCGCCGGGCTGCCCGCGCTGCGCACCTGCGCGCCGGTGACGACGCCATCGGGCGGGTTCTCGATTACCCGGTCGTCCGGCGCAAGTCCCGAGGCGAGTTCCACCACCGCACCCAGGTCGCGTTCGATCGACACCGGCTTGAGCAGTACCCGGTTGTCGGCGCCCATGGTGGCGACGTTGAGTCCCTTGGCGTCGAAGATCAGCGCGCTCGATGGCACGCTGAGCACCGGGGTGGCATGACCGATCTGCAGATGAATGCTCACGTAGTCCCCCGGCATCATCTCGCCAGCGCTGTTATCGACGATCAGCTGCATCAGTGTCGTGCCGGTGCTCGGGTTGACCGCCTGCGCCGAAGACTCGACCGTTCCGGTAAAGCTGCGCTCGGGATGCTCGGGTACCCGGATCGTGGCGATGGTGCCTGGCGGCACACTGGGCACATCATTCTGCGGCACATTGATATAGACGCGCAGCCTGCGGGTGTCCGACACCACGAACAGCTGCGTGCCGCCGGCGCCGCCGACATTGATCAGCGCCCCGATGTCGGTATCGCGCGCCGTGACGACGCCGTCGAACGGCGCTATCAGGCGCTTGAAGCCTGCCTCCGCGACCAGGCGGTCGACATTCGCCTGTGCTGCCTTGACCTGCGCGAGGCTGGCATTGTAGGTGAACGTGCGCTGGTCGACGTCCTGCCTGGCGACGGCGTCGGTGCCGGCCAGCGACTGCCAGCGCTCGGCGCTGATCTGCGCCAGTTTCGAATTGGCCTGGGCGACCGCCAGGTCAGCGCGCGCCTGGGTGAGTTGCTGGTCGAGATCGGGCGTGTCGATTTCCGCCAGCACGTCGCCGGCCTTCACCCTGCTGCCGATATCGTGCTTCCAGGTCTTTAGGTATCCCGGCACGCGGGCATAAATCGGCGCTTGTATATAGGCTTCAAGACGACCGGGCAGATCCAGGCCCGCACGATCCTCGGCATGGGTCGGGTACACGATCGCCACGCTCGGAACCGCCTCGGCTTCTGTCAGCTGCTGCAGGCGCGAGTTCCTCGCCGACCGGGAGACCATGCCGTGGGCGACCACGACCAACGCCAGCAGCGCAAAGGCGCCGCCGACCCAGCGCAACCGGCGCACAGCCAGGCGGCGGTTCTTGAGATCAGGCTGGGACATGGGATGCTCCTGGGTTGCCGCCCTGGTCGGACAGCGGCGCGGGCTTCGCGCGGTAGTGCCTGTGAATGATGCTGAATACGACGGGAACGAAAAACAGCGTGGAGACGGTGGCGAAGATCAGGCCGCCGATCACGGCGCGCCCGAGCGGTGCGTTCTGCTCGCCGCCTTCCCCCAGGCCCAATGCCATCGGCAGCATGCCGATCACCATCGCCAGCGCCGTCATCAGCACCGGACGCAGGCGCACGAATCCGGCCTCGAGCGCGGCTTGCGTTGCATCGCCCAGATGCTCGAGCCGCTCGCGCGCAAAGCTGATGACCAGCACGCTGTTGGCGGTCGCCACGCCCATGCACATGATGGCACCGGTGAGCGCCGGGACCGACAGCGTGGTATCGGTGGCGAACAGCATCCAGACGATGCCGGCGAGGGCGGCCGGCAGCGCGGTGATGATGACGAACGGATCGGTCCAGGACTGAAAGTTGATGACGATCAGCAGGTAGATGAGCACGATGGCACCCAGCAGGCCGAACAGCAGTCCGGAATAGGCGCTGTTCATGGTCGCCGTCTGGCCAACCAGCGCCACGATCGAGCCTTTCGGCTTGTCCTTGTCGTTGCGGGCGATGATTTTCCGGATGTCGCTCGACACCGCGCCCAGGTCGCGCCCCTGCGTGGTCGCGTAGATGTCCACCATCGGCACGATGTCGTACTGCGACACCACGGCGTTGGCATGCCTGCGGCGGATATCGGCGATGCCGCCGAGCACGGTGGTCGGGGCACCAGCGGCATTGATCGGCAGATTACTGAGCTCCGGCAGCGTGTCGATCTGGTATTGCGGGGTCTGCAGCGCGATCGGGTAGACCACGCCGTTGTTCTCGTTCAGCCAGTAGGTGGGCGCCACCTGGATGGAACTGGCCAGGTTGACCACCAGGCTGTCGGTGACGTTGGCCGCGGTGACCCCTGCATACTGGGCGCGGGTGCGATCCATATGCACATCGATGGTCGGCTCCCGGGCCGACTGCTGGATGCGCGCATCGGTCACGCCGGTGACATGGCGTATCTGCTGCAGCAGCCTGTTGGCGTAGGCATAGTCCGCCGCCAGGTCATTGCCGCGCACCTGCAGATCCACCGGCGCCGGGGCGCCGAAATTGAGGATCTGGCTGACGATGTCGGCGGGCAGGAACGAAAAGCTCATGCCGGGAAAGCGCTGCGGCAGCTGCTGGCGCAGCAGCTGGACGTAACCGGGCGTCGGTTCGTGCCCCTGCTTGAGCGAGATCTGGATGTCGCCGTCCGACTCGCCAATGGTGCCGGTGTTGTTGTAGATCGTGTTGATCGACGACAGATAGGTGCCGATATTATCGGCAATCGCCCCGACCTCGGCGGGCGGGATCAGCTCGCGGATGGCCTTCTCCACGTCGGCAAATCGCGCAGCTGTCTCCTCCACGCGCATGCCGACCGGCGCCCGCACGTGCAGCAGTATCTGACCGCCGTCTACCTGGGGGAAGAAGTTACGGCCCAGCGCCGGTACCAGCAGGAACGAGACCACCACAAAGCCAAGAAAGCCTGCGACGAAGCGGCCGCGATGCTCGATGGCGAGCCCCAGCAGGTCATGGTAGCCGCCACGCAGGCGCTCGAAGCGCCGTTCGAATCCGCGCTGCAGGCGCACCAGCGGATTCCTGGACGCGGGTGCCTGAACGCTGTGCGGCTGCCCGGCGTGCGGCTGCCCGGCGTGCCGGCGCAGCAGGTATTTCGCCATCGTCGGCACCAGCGTGCGCGACAGCAGGAACGAGAACACCATCGCGAACATCACGCTCTCCGCCATCGGCACGAACAGGAAGCGCGCCACGCCGTCCAGGAAGAACATCGGAATGAACACGATGCAGATGCACAGCAACGACACGAAGGCTGGAATCACGATCTGCGAGGCGCCATCCATGATCGCGGTCTCGACCTCCTTGCCCATCTCGAGGTGATAGTTGATGCTCTCGATCGTCACCGTCGCCTCATCCACCAGAATGCCGACGGCGAGCGCCAGGCCGCCGAGGGTCATGATGTTGAGCGTCTCACCGATCGCCGACAGGGCGCCGATCGCTCCCAGGATCGACAGCGGAATGGATATGGTCACGATCAGGGTGGAGCGCCAGCTGCCGAGGAACAGCAGGATCATCAGGCTGGTAAGCGCCGCGGCGATCACCCCTTCGCGCACCACGCCCTGGATCGCGGAGCGCACGAAGATCGACTGGTCGCCGATGGGCTTGATCTCGAGGGCATCCGGCAGCGAGGGCCGGATCGTGGTCAGCATCTTCTTGATGCCGTCGACGATGTCGAGCGTCGAGGTGGCGCCGTTCTTGAAGACGCTGAGCAGCACTGAGCGATTGCCATCGACATGAACGATATTGGTCTGCACGGCGTTGCCGTTATGCACCTGGGCGACGTCGTGCATGTAGACCATCGCGCCGCCGACGCTCTTGATCGGCAGGTCGCCGAGCTCGGCGAGCCTGGACGGGGCGCTGTTGAGGTTGATGTTGTATTCGTAGTCGCCGATCTTCTCGGTGCCGACCGGGGTGATCAGGTTCTGTGCGGCGAGCGCATTGGCGACGTCCTGGCCGGTCATGCCGCGCGACTGCAGCGCCGCGGTATCGAGGTCGAACATGACCTGCGGTGATTTGCCGCCGAACGGGTAGGGGATGCCTGCGCCCTGCACCGTGATCAGCCGCGGGCGCACGAAATTCATGCCCAGATCCGCCAGGTTCTGCTCGGTCAGGCCCTTGCCCGACAGCGCGAGCTGGATGATCGGGATGGTCGATGCGCTGTAGTTCAGGATCAGCGGTGGTGTCGTGCCGGGCGGCATCTGCTTGAGCAGGGTCTGCGAGATCGCGGTGACCTGCGCATTGGCGGTGGCGATATTGACCGAGGGGTGGAAGAAGATCTTGATGATGCCGAAGGTGTTGTACGAGTTCGCTTCGAAGTGCTCGATGTCGTTGACGGTGGTCGTCAGCGCGCGCTCGAACGGTGTCGTGATGCGCCCGACCATCTGGTCGGGCGACAGGCCCTGGTACTGGAAGGCCACGCCAATGATGGGAATGTTGATGCTCGGGAAGATATCCACCGGCATGCGCAGCGCGGCGAGCGTACCAAACAGCAGCACCAGCAACGCCGCCACGATGAACGTGTAGGGCCGGTGCAGCGCAATGCGGACTAAGGCGAGCATGGGAGCGCGGGCGCCCTCCGGTATAGACGATGGGACGCAGCTTGCCGGCAGCCGGTTGCGATGGCGTTTCCCCCCGGTGGCGGTCGGTTACAACTGAAACAATCGCGACCGGTCAACGCCGGGCGGTCAATACAGGACGTCAACCGGCGAGCTGAACAGGTAGCCGACACCGCGCTCGGTGGTGATGAACCGGGGCTGGGAGGGATCGGGCTCGATCTTGCGGCGCAGGCGCAGGATCTGCACGTCGATGGAACGGTCGTAGACCTCGTTGTCGAACACGCGGCTGGCCTCGAGCAACTGGTCGCGCGTCAGGATGCGCTCGGGCGCCGCCAGCAGCGCGGCCAGCAGGTTGAACTCGCCGTTGGTGAGTTCGATGCGCTGGGCACCGCGGGTCAGCCGGCGCGTCCGCAGGTTGAGCTCGAAATCCATGAAGCGGTAGGCGCGCACCTCGCGCTGCCGCGCATCCGTCAGCGCCGGCCCCTTGGTGCGCCGCAGGACGGTGCGGATGCGGGCCAGCAGCTCACGCGGACTGAACGGCTTGGTCAGGAAGTCGTCGGCGCCGAGCTCCAGTCCCATGATGCGATCGGCTTCGTCGCGCACACCGGTGAGGATGATGATCGGTATCGCCGATTTGTCGCGCAACATCCGGGCGATCGCCATGCCGTCCTCGCCCGCCAGGCGCAGATCGAGCACCACCAGGTCGATCGCCTGTTCCTCGAGGATCGTTGCCATCTGCTGGCCGGTCGCGATCGCGCTGACGCGCAATGCGTTCTCGGCCAGGTACTCCTGCAGCAGCTCGCGGATCTGCGGATCGTCATCCACCACCAGGATATGTGGCTGCATCATCGCTCGCCAATCTAGCACAATGCTGCCACGGCCCTGCGCGAGCCAGCCTTCAGCTGCCCAGCACCTGTGCCAGCGACTCGGCCAGGTCCCGGCGCTGCAGCGGCTTGCGCAGCACCTGATTGATGCCGATGGCAGCGGCACGTGGCGCCAGCTCGGTGCCGCCGTAGCCAGTCATGAGGACTATCGGGACGGCGGGAATCAGCTGCCGCAGCTCGCATGCAAGCGCGGTACCCGGCAGATCCGGCATCGACTCATCGGTCAGTACCAGGTCGAAGCGCTGTGGCTGGTCGCGAAAGGCACGCAGCGCCGCCACACTGGACTGGAAGCCCACCGGCTCGTATCCAAGTTCCGCCAGCATCTCCTCGGCCACGGCCACCAGCGCGGGTTCGTCGTCCACGATCATCACTACGGCACCGGATCCGCGCGGCAGGGCGCGCTCCTGTGCATCGGCGGGATGGCCGGTGTCGCCCTGGATCGGCAGCCAGATTTCGAACCTGGTTCCGTGCCCGGCGCTGGTGGCGACGGCTATCGCCCCTCCCATATCGGCGACGATGCCGTGCACGACCGACAGTCCCAGGCCGGTGCCCTCGCCGATACCCTTGGTGGTAAAGAACGGATCGAACATGCGCTCGAGCACCTGGGGTGGAATGCCGCTGCCGGTGTCGCTGACCGTGAGCCGCAGGTGCGGGCCCGGGGCGAGGCTGCCGCGCGACAAGGTGCGGGCTTCGCGCAGGTCCACCCGCTCGAGCGCCACACCCAGCACGCCCCCATGCGTCATCGCGTGCAGGGCGTTGGTGCACAGATTCATCACGACCTGGTGCAGCTGGGTGGCGTCGCCGATCACCGCGGCGTTGCCCGCATGCAGCTGGCGCTCGAGGCGTATGCCTGCCGGCAGCGAGGCCGCCAGCAGTTCGAGGGTTTCCTCGACCATCGCCTGCACGTGCACCGGTACGCGCTCGCCCAGACCGCTGCGGCTGAAGCCGAGGATACGATCGACCAGCGACTTGGCTCGCCCGGCGGCGTGAAGGATGTTGTCAAGGTAACGCCGCAGCGCGCTGCCTTCAGCGGCGTGCTGGTGCGCCAGTTCCCCGTACCCCAGGATCGCGCCCAGGATGTTGTTGAAGTCGTGGGCGATGCCGCCTGCCAGGGTGCCGATCGCCTCCATCTTCTGTGACTGGCGCAGCTGCGCTTCCAGATGCTCCTTGTCGGTTTGCGCCTGCTTGTCCGCCGTGATGTCGGTGGTCGAGCCGACAAATCGGTACGGCTCGCCGCTGTCATGGCGCAGCAGCCGCCCGCGCGAGAACAGCCAGCGCCACTGGCCGTCAAGCTGGCGCATGCGATATTCACACTCGTAGCGTGGCGTACGGCGCTCGAAATGATCGGTCAGTGCGCTCGCGAAGCGCGCCTGGTCATCCGGATGAATGACGGTCTGTTCCAGCCAGGCGCTGCGGGTAGTGATCACAGTGTCGGTCGCCTGGCCTGCCCACGCCTTCATCTTGGGAGACAGAAACAGCCGGTCGCTGGCGATGTCCCAGTCCCAATGCCCCTCATTGGCCGCTTCCATCGCCAGCGCGTAACGCTCCTCGCTCTCTCGCAGCGCCTGCTCACTGGTCTCGACGCGCCGCAGCTGCCGCAACAGCGCGACGATGGCCAGCACTCCCAGCAGCGCGACCAGCAGCGTGCGCACGGCCAGTCGCGTGCTCTGGTCGCGCCAGGCATGCAGGGCGGCGGACACCTGCCGCGTGACGGCCAGCACCAGCGGGGTATCGCCAACGCGCGCAACGCCGATGAAATCGCGCACGCCGTCGATCGGATTGACGATCTGTCCCACGGCGCCACCGGCGTTGGCGGCGAGCTGCGGGTAACGCTGGCCGACCAGATCCGGGGAGCCAGGTATGCCCACCAGCAGGATGCCCGAGTCCCGCAGCAGATGGATCGCAGTGCCGGGACCCAGGTCGATGGCACTATAGACCTGCCGCAGGTCGTCGAGATCGACCACGGCAGTGATCACGCCTGCGAATCGTCCGCCGTCATCCTCCAGCCGGCGCGCCAGCACGATAGCCGCGCGATTCTCGGTGCGGGTGACCAGCGGCTCGCTCATGAAGACGCCATTTACCGTGCCGTCGCGCTGTGCGATGAAATAGGCGCGATCCGATACGTCAAGATTGGGTGGGGGAGGGCCCTTGGATCGATAGCGAAGCAGGCCGCGCGCGTCGGTAATTGCGAGCAGCCGCACCTGCCTGACTCCCAGGGCGCGATCCGCGAGCACTTCATCGATGTGCTGGGGTGTCATTGCCAGGCCATCGGTCCGGTACCAGTGCGCCGTGTCCTCCAGCAGCAAGTCTACCGCCCGGAAGGTCCACGCGGTCTGTTCCGCCAGCGCCTTTGATTCATTGTCGATCTCGCGCTCGGTGGCGCTGAGCGCGTTCGCGTAGGCGCGCCAGCCGTCGTAGCCGGAGGAGGCGGCGAACGCCAGGATGACCAGCACGCCGAGTACGACCACGACGAGCCGCAGGCGCTGGAATCGATTGGAGGTGACGGAGTGCGGGAGCGGATGGCTCAACGCAGGCATCGGCGCGGCACCGTAGTCAGTTCGGTGGCCCGATCATAGCTTGGACGGCGCCCAGCAGCGCGTCCCGGGTCAGTGGTTTGGCGATCACGTGTGCCACGCCCAGCGCGCGCGCCGTGGTGCCGACGCTCGATAGATCGGCCCGGAACTGACCCGACAGCGCGATCAGCGGCGTCTTCGGGTGGGCCGACTGGACTTCACGCAGCTGGTGCACACCGGTGTGCTTGGGGCTGCAGATGCTGACGATCGCAAGATCCACGGTGCCGTCAAACGCGGTGCCTTCAGGCGCGCTGCCGGGCCGCGCCGCCTCGAGCACCTGATAGCCCGCGCTGCACAGCCACTCGTGCAGCAGTGCATGCATCAACTGGTCCTGCTCGTAGATGGCGATCGCTGACATTACCGAGTACGCCACGACTTCGCGCTGCCTCGTGAGCCTGCCGTTTGCAGGCGGCACAAATGTCGCGTGCCGGTTCTACGCGATAATGTCGCATCGCGCGGGGGCCATTACAGCTGTAACACTGCAGAACACCGCGGCTTTCAGAACAGTTTGGTGAACTCGATCCACACGCGTACGCTCGAGCTGTCCGGCACCACCGCCGAGACGCCTCCGAAGCGCGCTGCCACATAGGCGCGCGCGCTGAACTGGTACGGGCCGGACCAGTTCATGCCCAGTCCGGCGCCGCTCAGGTTGGCCGAGTTCGCGCCCGGCGCGAACGGCGTCTTGTTGATGACGATGTGCTGGCTGTCGATGAAGCTCGCTGCCTGCCACTGTCCGTACCAGGCGCCCAGCTCGTGCTGGAACTCGGCGGTGCCCAGGTAGCCGGTGTCGCCGGAGACCACGCCCAGGTCATACGAGCGCACCGTGTACGGGCCGCCACCGATCATCTTCTGCGAGGAATCCAGGTTGTCGCCGGTCCACTGTCCGGCGAAGGACAGGTACAGTCCGTTGCTCGCATCAAGCTTCTGCAGTCGCGCGAGATTCAGGTTCACTTTCGTGAAGTCACCGCGCGTTCGGGCGCTGGCGGCGTCGGCCGTCTGCGCCGCGTCGTTGTCGAACACGAGGTTGCCGCCACTCACGCCCAGGTCCCAGGTGCTGACGCCGCCGGCCCACATCGCATCGCGCGCATCGCCGGTGAGGCTTGCGGTGAAGTCGTTCAGGTGGCGGTTGGTCTGGAGGTTGCTGGCGCCGATCTCATCGCGCAGTCTGAGTGCATCGTACTGGATCTGTGCGTACAGATTCACCGACTCGCTGCGCATGAGTGGCTGCTTGGCCCAGGCACTGCCGACAGCGGCGGTGCCGTGTCCGTCGAGCGCTTCCAGGCCATCGCCCAGGATGTAGTGCAGGGCTGAATAGGCGCCGCCGACGCGCGTGCCCCAGCCATTGAGGGTTACCTCGTAGGAGGCGCGGCCATAATTCAACCGATCGCCGGACGTCAGTCCGCTCAGTGTCAAGAAATCACCGTGATCCAGCGGGTCGATGACACTCACGCTGCCCGCGAGGCGCTCGCGGCCAGTGTAGCGGTTGCCATAGTCGTCCACCGAGGCTACGCCGGTCAGGCGCGGCCCCGGCAGGGTAGTGATATCCAGATCCGAGGTGCCGACGCTGTCACCGGGCTTGATGACCGCATTGACGTCGATCTTGGGCACATCCGACAGCAGCAGCAGCACATGGTCCATCTCGCTCTGTTCGATGACCTCGCCGGCATGCAGCGGCGCCAGGGTCGATTGCAGCAGCGAGTCGGTCACATGGCTCTTGTTGTCGAGCGTGACCTTGCCATAGCTTGCCTCCAGCACCTGGATGGTGACCACGCCACCGCGGATCGTCTGCGCCGCGATGATGGCGCGGGCCAGCGGATAGTTGTGCTTGTGGTAGTAATCGGTGATGCGGTCGGCCACGGCTGCCAGCTGCGCCAGCGTCATGCTCGTGCCTTCCGCGTTGGCCACCAGCGTATGCAGCGTGGCGGTGTCGATGCGCGTATTGCCCGAGATCTCGAGCCTGGTTACCTGGAACGCCTCGGTCGGCGGTACCGTTCCCCCGCTCTCGCGCTCAACCGTCAGCCCGGTACCGGTCGGCGAGGGGGCAGGTGCCGTGTTCGGCGTGATCTGCTGCAGCAGGTTGCCGGAATCCGGCGCCGCCGGCGGTGCCGGAGCCGCGGCCAGAGCTGCCAGTGGCGCCAGAACGGCCAGCGGTGCCAGTGCGGCCAGCAGCACCCATCCGGCGGGTGTGGTGAGCTGTAGCGGGCGATGCGAATGCTTTACGGCTGACATGTCATGGATTTCCTTCGAGGTGTGTGATCGGCAGGCGCAGGCCGCCACTGACGATCTTCAAGGTGCCGGTCGCGCCGATCTGCATCGCGACGTTGATCACGATGCCGCCGCCAGCGGATGAGGACGCAGTGTCCTGGTCGACACCCGCATCGGTGGTGGTCGGCTCGCTTGCGGTCTCCAACACATCGATGGAGGTCGAAGCGTCGACAATCTGCGGTGTGGCGCCCCATTGAGGGGCGATGAAATTGGCATCGATCTGTGCGCTGGCATCATAGGCCTCGAGCGAGGCTGAACCTGCGCCGGGCGTATTACCGGCAGTAGCCGGGCTGATGGTGCCGCTGAGCCCCGAAGGCTCGATGATGCTGTAGTTGAGAGCGCTCGGACCGGCCAGGGTATCCTCCGCGATCACGGCGATACCGCTGCCGATGCCAGCGGAGGCGAAATTGCCGGCCTGGATGAGCGTCACGCTATCGCCTGGCACGACGCCGGACAGCGTGCCATCCAGCAATGGCGCGCTGCTGCTGCCGTTGTAGATCTTGTCGCCCACGACAGTGCCGCTGACAGTCAGCGATGCGGGAGTAATGGTGCCGGTCACGCCGGTCGGCTCAACCAGCAGGTAATCGGAGTCGCTCGCGCCGCCGAGTCGGTCGGTGACCGTCACGGCGATACCGCTGCCCGCGTTCTTCGACGCATACGTACCGGCCTGAGCCAGCGTGACGATGTCACCGGGGAACACGCCCACCAGAGTGCCACCCGCCAGCGAAGCGGTGGTTTTGCCGTCGTAGACTTTGCTCGCCGTGGTTCCGGCCACTGTGAGTGGCGCAGGGTTGATCGTGAGCGTGCCGGGGACATAGGGCTCAATGATGTAGCCCTGCTGATCCGAATACAGGCCACCGGGCGTGAAGGTGTAGCTGCCGGCGTGTTTGGCCCCCACGGCGCTGCCGGTGATCGTCACCGTGCCGAACAGATGACTGAAATCCGGAGTAATCGAATAGGTCAGACCGGTGATGGTCGGTGCGAACGCCGCGCCGTCATAGGTCTGTGCGACGGTGCCAGTGACCGTGAGTGGCGTCATGAACACGCGCAACAACGGCGCCGTCTCGCCCTCGTACATGAACCACACACTGCTGCCGGCGGCGCTGGCATTCAAATCCCAACCCGGATCGATGCTGCCGTTTGCAGCCGTGGCCGAGGTAAAATTTGCCGACGCGTGAAGTTGTGCCGCCGTCAAGCCTATGACGCTGCCAGCTACGTCCGCGACAGCGCCGCCGGCGCTACCGATGCCGGTCAGGGCGAGGTTGCTGGCGCTGTTGTAGAAACTATGCGTAACCGTGCCTGCATTGTTTCCCACCAGGCTGCCGGTGTAGCTGCTGCCCGATACACTACCCGTGGCGTATGCATTGGTGATAGTCCCCGACGGCCAATTAATGCCCACCAGGCCGCCCACTCCCCCCTCGCCAAAATAGGTGCCGCTGGAGGTCGCGCTACCGGTAGCGTAACTGTTATCGATGGAGCCCAAGTTGCTACCCGCCAAGCCACCGTCATAGTGGCCGCCTGACACAGCGCCGGTTGCAAAGCTGCCTGCAATCGAGGCGCCTGTCCCGTTTGTACCGACCAGGCCGCCGATGTTTTCGTAACTCCCGGGCAGGCCCGTGACGCTGCCGGTCGCGTAGCTGTTGCTGATGGTCGCGGTGCCACCATAGTTGTAGCCGGCCAGGCCTCCGGCAAGGGCCGTGGCGTTGACGTTGCCGGTAGCATGGCTGTTGCTGATCGGCCCGCTGTTAGAGCCAACCAATCCGCCGGTTCTCACATCGCCCGTGACGCTACCGGTGGCGTAGCTATTGCTGATGTTAACGGAGGCGCCGTAACTGGTGCCGACCAGGCCGCCGGTATTGTCAGCGCCCGTGACGCTGCCCGTGGCGTAGCTATTGCTGATTGTCCCGACGCCATAATTGTAGCCAACGAGTCCGCCCGTGGATAAACCACCGCTGACAGCTCCGGTCTCATGACTGTTACTGATCATGCCCTGGCTGAATCCCACGAGGCCGCCGATATTGGATTGGCCGTCCGACGACGCGACCGGTCCGGTGGCATAGGCGTTGTTCACACGACCGTAAGCGCTGACACCGATCAAGGCACCCACATCATTTCGGCCTATGGTGCTTCCGCCCACCAGGCCGACATTTCTGATGGTCTCGTTCCTTCCATACCCGAACAGACCCACATTGGTAGTGGTCGGGCGGTCGATGGTCAGATTGCTGATCGTATGACCCAGCCCATCGAGGACGCCGATGAACCAGGTCGAGGAATTGGTGCCCTTTCCAATCGGCGTAAAGCCATAACTACCGGCAGCACCGCCGTTACAGGTAGTGCAGCTATTCCAGTTCGCCGTGGCGGTGGCGTCGATGTTGCCGCCGAGCGCGAAATGGCCGCCTAAGTTGGTGGCGGCCGCCAGTCCCTGCAGACTCGCGGTCGACGGCGCGGTGGTTGCATCGCCCGCTGCTCCGAGGGCGGTGATGACCGTAAATTGGACTACCGCCCCATCGGAGCCGAGCTGGGTGCTGAAATTCGGTCCCGCCGGCAGGTTCACCGGCGCATTCACATTGTAGGTACTCAGGTTGCCGGCGTTGAGCGCTCCTTGTCCGTACTGCAACGCAAGGCTCGCCGTACCTGAGGCGTCCATCGCCGAGTTAATGTTGATGTTGTTCTGTGCCGTGAGCGTGAGCGTGTTGGCGCTCCAGGTGACCGTGTCGTTGACATTGATGTTGCCGGAAGTGCCAGTAGCGCCGCTGCTGCTGAGGATCTGCACGTTGTTGCTGACTAACGCGGTTGAAAGCGCGGCCCCGGTCTCATCGCCGCCGCTCGCCGCAATCGTGAAGTCCGTCGGATCGATGAGCCACGAGCCCGTGAGGCCGTGGGTCGCCGCGGAAGTGACGTGTGCGGTGTTCGCGATCTCCACGTGCGCGGCGGAGCTCTCGATGGCTCCGCCGTTGCCGCCATCGGGCGCGCTGGCATCGAGCGTGCCGGCAACATTCACCGTGCCGTCAACCATGCCGCCGCGCAGGATGATCGAGCCTTGCTGCTGATCGAGCGTTCGCGCCTCGATCACCCCGGTGTTGTTCACCACGCTCGCCATCAGCGCCTTCTGCGCACCCGCGGTCATCAGCACCTGACCGCCATCGGCGCGGATCAGTCCGCCGTTGTCGACGATGCTGGCGAGCACGCTCTGGTCGATCTGCAGGCTCACCAGGTGCGTGCTGCGAAACCTGAGGGTCGCCGCGCTGCCGGCCCCGAGCGCTACCGTTCCGAGCTGCGCACTGATGACGCCGCTGTTGTCCACGTGTCGGGCGAGCAGCGCGACGTAGCCGCCGTCGGCCGCATGGATCGTGCCCTGGTTGATGATGCTGCCGGCGCCAGCAGGGTTGCCTGCAGTGCCGTCACCGCCGAAGGACTGCGCACCGCCCGGGAGACTCGCGTCATCGAGCGCCAACGTCGAGGCGACAAGTCCTCCGACATTGACCTCGGCTCCGGGTCCGAACACGATGCCGTTGGGATTGAGCAGGTACACCTGGCCATTGGCGTTCAGGTGACCGAGGATCTGCGTGCCGTTGACATCCAGGATGCGGTTGACCGCAATGGCG
>Ga0116229_10003961_pt1 | contig 24336 bp, 20 predicted proteins | sample S1TSphgellanicum_3_FD_87313 | JGI IMG/M metagenome (GOLD analysis project Ga0116229, IMG submission 87313) | Host-associated microbial communities from peat moss isolated from Minnesota, USA - S1T2_Fc - Sphagnum magellanicum MG | ecosystem: Host-associated > Plants > Peat moss > Unclassified...
GTAACTTTGGATTCACTTTGACTCACCACGACCCGAATTTGGGGGAAGCCACCACCTTCCCCCTTATAATATACTCTAAGCTTGGCCACGGGGCTACCACCCAAATGGCATTTTGTCTCGGGACTCCCAAGTGGGAATCTCGAAATCCCCAAAATTAGGACTCTCACAACTTTGGAGGCCCATAATTTTGTGCGCAGACCTCTGATTGAGGTGAGGTCTAAAGCAAAGTTTTAGCCCTCATCAAGAGCTTTTCAAAGATATGTTGCATGCCACCTTCACACAAGGAAATCAAGGCGATTCTTGACTTTTAATTTTCAGGAGTCAAATTGGCAATTTGACTCCCATCCCTTCTTTTGGCCATAACTTATGTTTTAAATATCCAAATGGGTCATGCAAGCCCATTTTAGACATTCATGTTCCAAGAGCTTTCCAATGATATAAGCAAACTTTCAATCTAATGAGTTTTGTCTCCTGCAATCTCCCTTTAAAGATTTGGGAGTCCATTGGGACTCCAACTCCCAAAGTGGGAGCTCATTTGGGAGTGTGGGGTTCATTCCCTCACACTCTTTTGCACTCCCAGGAGCATGAAATGTGACTCCTGGGCTCACTCTTGGCCCGCACCTTTGCAAGCCCTTTCCTTGGTCACGAGCCCAAGGTTAAGGTTGCAACAAGAAGGATGCCAAAGGAGGCATAGAAGACCAACTAGTGATGATGGTGTTCATGAAATTGACCTTGGGAATGTTATGTCTGCTGATATGTTGCTTCTACATGCAAGGACTAATTAAGTGGTAATGTAGCAAGACATTTATAAAAAAAGTTCCTAAGCCTACAGTGACAACTGAAACTAAAGATGGTGGCCATGAAACTCCCACAAATCCAACCATCACTGTCTTGAGAAACAAAATTGTTGCAGGGGTTAACCAACTAGAAAGGAAAAATGTTGGATTAAGAAAATGAAACATCCATGTAACAAAGTCTTTGCTTACTACCCTTTGCTTGGTTTATTTACCAACTTAATGCAGGGAGCACATTGTGTTTCCAATTATATGTATAATGTAGACTAACGTGGTGTGGACAAGTAAGTACAAGGAGGTTGTTAATTTATATACTTCAATGGAAGGGTAAAATCTGGTAGCAATTACTATCATCTAAGCCTATCCTCATTTGGATAAATGTGTAGTGGTGTTTGGTGGAAGTTGTTAGGCTGCATGAATGCTTTAGGGATCATTCCCTTGTAATGGACCACATGTTTCTGTATCCCTAGTTAGGTCATGCCCAAAACTCTTGTAATTCCAGCAAGTGGTGTTTTATCAGGTTTTTTCAATTAATATGAAAAAACAGTCCTCATGATTTTTTGTCATGACTTCATCCTTGTATGCATGATTATGGGACACAATAAATGTCAGTGAAGGTTGGATGTGTCAAGTGCATGGAGTTTGGCTGATATAACTAGTTGTTCAGGATTACAGTTGCGGGGCAAGAAGGCAAGCCATTACCATATTGAGGACAATGTGATGGCGAAACACTAATACATAAGGTAAATGTGCCTATTTAATGATCACCAACCCAACAGTAATAGCCCAAATACAATGTGAGGATGGCCACCACTTTGTTTTCATTACACATTGATGTTTGGGAGTTTAATTGAAGAAGCATTCTGGCAACTCAAGGGCAACATTGAGTAGGCCAGCATGGGGTGTGCTGGCATTTAGGCACATCATTTCTAGATAGATGGGTAGCAAGGGTACCCAATTGGCAAGCTTTATTGGTGAAGTTCTAGTCATTTAGGCACATTGTAATAGTTTTGCCATGTAATAACATCAAGTTTTGGATTTTCCAAATAGGAGTTTGAGTCATGGTCGATTGAAACTGAATTGTCCAGCTCCTATGGTGGAATTTTTATCAATTATGTGGATTATAGTTGCACTACTAGATTTAGAAGTTTCTTTTCTTGCATATTTAACTATGATGTTGTTTAGCATGTATGCCACAAGGGCTACATGCTAGGTTGGTGGGAATTCCATGTCTCATCCAGCTCCAACTTGAATGTTCATTCAATTAGACAGTCTCAACCTGGTGAACATTATATTTGGATTAGCACACAATAGGTTTTGGGGCAAAGGGGTATAAACCCAGTACACCTAGATCATCATGTGCATGCAAAGGTCATTTTACTTGAACACACAAACCTTGTGTATTGTGTAGTCATAGGGTGTTTTTGCAAGGCAATCAAGACATGTAAAAATTACAACGTTGCTGGCTTATGGCCACCATTAGAGTTAAATTTCAATTCCAGTTTAAGCGCAATTGCATTGATGGGATGCAATACATTCCAAAGGCCAATGGGCTCAAAAGGGAGTATTACAAGTTGGAGAAGGTCACCATGGCAACAACTGCCTGCTAGATTGGGCACTTGCTATGGACTTTGCTGGAATCTTGAAGCCCACATGTGTCAAAGTCACTGCCTTGTGAATAGTAAATAACCCGTTCAAATGTCATTGCCATGGGATTGAACCTAGAATGGATTTGACAACAAATGCATCAACCAGCCACCCTATTCCCACATGATTGTGCCAACACAATTCACATACAAATTGGATGTATTGTACCAAGGGCATACATATGCCAACACCAACTAAACTTCCCTCAAAGATGCTCTGCACAAAGTCATTGCCCGTAACCAATCCCAAACCTAACCCCAAAGCCTTGGGAAGGTCGGCAGTCTGATAGCCCACATAAGACAAAGCCACTACCTAGAGTAAATCCCAAAGCCTTAGTAAGGTCGACATTTTTGAATGCATTGGCCAAACATTTATGATTATAAGCCAAACCATACCTGCACATGTGAAAAGAGAAAGGAGTTGGATTTGTAAGCACAAATAGCTGGATGAAAATGGAAAAAGATGCATCATACATGGGCCAGACATATGCTCATATATGAATGTAATAAACATACATTTCCAATTCACCAATAATTGATGGGATGTAGTAGTAATTATGGCTCCTTATATTACTATGGCCACTACTACAACTAAAATCTATGAAACCCACACTAACATGCTTTAATAGGTTCAAAACTAGGTCCTAGACAATTTGTTTGCCAGCTTCCAGTTTAAAGGCCATGAGCCATAAGGACTTTTATAAGTTCACCCACTAATTAGTCAGTGGGTGAACATGCAATATGCTAGGATGTCCTCAACCATAACACAAGGCTAGATTAATGGAGTGTTTGTTGTTTGAAAGAATGGAATATGTATGGTTATGAATCCATACTTGCAAGCAAGAGATCAACATGTTGCTAGGGTTGCTAGGGTTGCTAGGGTCTTGTTGCATGTGGAAGAGCTAGGCATGAAACAAGCCGCCTCCACATTGTAAGTTTCCTTTTATTACCAAGTATGCATAGATGTTGGTGTGTTATGAAGAGCCGCGTTCTAGCAAGCTCAATAAATCTAGGATTCTAAATATGAAAATGGGCCAAGCTCTGTGATGAGCTGTGAAGAGGTTTTTGCATCTTGTCAAGTGGGTAGGACCTATAGTGTAATAGTTCATTTGTTTTGATGTTTGATAAATGTTTGGCCCATCAAGGCATATTTGTTTGCTTTCTTTATACTGGCAATAACTAGGAATAGTGTGGTGTATGATATTCGTAGGGTAGTGCATAGCACCATGTGGTGATGCTTTAGAGTCTCGTTGAAATGGAATCCGATAGTAGTCCATAACATCCTACATGGTGAGACTTTGGAGAAGCACTAACTGGGTGTTTTGGCGCCAAAAATCGTAGTTTTTTACATAGTTTGGAGCCTCATGCTTGTGCAAGGGAACAATTCAAATCTTTAATCACATGCTTAGAATTTGAACCTTAGCCTAACTACATGCACTTATTTTGTTGAATGTTTGTGCTCTAATGTAGGCGAGAGTTCGTGAACGCACAAGCGAGGCATATGAAGAAGCCTGGACAACTCATTGAAAAACAAGCCTACAATCCATTCCCCTGTCAGAAGATTCTACGCATCGCAACAACTCCGCGTTATAGTGTGGCTAAGGAAACGTGTTCATCAATGGAAGGGTCTAGAAGCGAACGTGACACATCCAATAGTAGCTCGGCCAACCCAAGCAGTGAGTTCAAGAAAACAAGGAACGACGTGCGTATACAAACATATGATGCTTAAAACTACCAAATGTTCCCATTGACATGTATGTGGGGTTGGTGAAGGCAAAAAGGCACATCAAAGAGAGTTCGTAGCACTAGCCCATCACAAAGGGTTGAAGGGGGGGCGCAGGTAGCTTGCATTCTTCACCCAATATAAAAATAAGCTAATTATACACAAGGTGGCCTAGGCCTAGGATGCAATGGGCAACCTTGGAAGCCAACTTGTGGAGGGATAGCTTGTGGAGGGACAAAATGTGGTGCACAATTTATGCCACATTCTAAGCATTGTGGACACACAAGCCAACAATCAGGTTGGTAAGGATGTTGGGAAAATTATTGTCAAGGTATGTGCATCAATACCAGCGCTGCCCAAAATTGGGCTAGGCATGAGAATTTGCATTATGGGGGGTCGATGCAACCAACCAGTGGGGGTGGGAATGGGGTCTGTGAAATAAGTGCTCAAGGGTTTGCCAGGCACCAGGCTGTAGGCATTGCAACAAATGGTGGCATGTTATAGATGCAGGGAGTTGGGGTGGAACATCTTTCCCTTTCACAGGCTATAATTAGGGCACAACAACGGTCCTCAAAAAGGACCCTAGAAATTCAGATCTCAGAACGACATCGAAAAAGTTTGCCACTTCATCAAGTGGAGGTGAGGAAAAATGGGAAAATAGATGGGGCATGTGATGGCAAGAATATATGGGATGATAAGATTCGGGGTTTTGCACCACACCACCTCAACATGGCAATTGTGAAGGTGGGGGACCAAAACGTTGTGGACATGGGTGGATTTTGTAAGGTAATGGACAGTGAATTTGGGTATTTTCAACATGAGTTGAATGACCGGGGGTTCGGAGACTTTGTTAGACGATTCATGAAGTCTAAACGGTTTTGGCTCAAAAAGCAATGGATTAAGCATGGGCACACATTGTGCCCTATGGGTGTGGAAACATCCCAGTGGGACACCCTTGTGGCATATTGGTCTGAATGTGCAACAAAGAAGAGGACTAACCAACTTACAAGTGCAAAAGGTGGAATAACAAAGGTCAACAAATATGAACGGGGTGGAAAAGTAATGGCCGAACATAAATTGGTAACACATTGTTTTCAACCTATTATGTTATGGGATGTTTGGTGTAATGGGAAATTTGTGTTACAATCTATTAACTATAGACCTATGCCTAAAGTTTGGTGTGTTGTAGAAACTGGCATCCCATCGAAGCCCATCGTTGTTTGAGATGGCAGCTACAGGTTTTGATTCTGTTGGCAACCCAAATTTAATAAGTGCCCACATATTGCTTGTATTCAAATGTGGAACGGGTTGTGCGGCTAGACACTTGGTTTAAATGTGAATATAGATGTCTAGCCATCATTGACACAAATTTAATCGATCCAAATTGTATATTCTAGCAAACAAATAATTTGTTCACGACACATTAATATTGCAAATCTTTTGGGGTCTACATCAAGATGTTGTGTTGGTGCTTACATTGTACATAGGGCTAACAAAAGGCTAAAACTTCATGTGTGCATTTTGCAAATTAAACAGTTGAAACCATAGCACCCATGTCCATCCTAAACACCTTGAATATTCACTTTTACATGCAAATCAAGTATAGCCATGTTGTTGAATTGCTATAAGACAATGTAAGGTTTCCAAAGCTAACACATAATGATAATCAGAGTGGAGCCCAAGTTATGCTGCATAACAATATTTGCATACTTGTTAAGGGCAGTGTCGCAATCTTACTTTGAGAAAGTGTGAGGATGAAACTCACATTCCCGAAATGGGGACTTTGGAGTCCTTTGGGACTCCCAAAATTTCAGAGTTCGATTGCAGGGGCCAAAACACCTTGCATTGGGGTGTTCTTTATATCATTGGAAAGCTATCAACGTGTAGATGTCTAAAATGGGCTTGCATGGGCCATTTGGACATCTGCAACATGAGTTATGGTAAAAAGAAAGGTCGGGAGTCAAACTGGCAATTTGACTCTTGACCATTAAAAGTCAAGAATCGACTTGACCCTGACATGTGCAAGTGAAGTGCGACACACCATTGGAAAGCTCTTGAGGAGAGCTACCAGTTTGCTTTAGACTTCATCCAGATCCGAGGTCTGATCCAAGAGTTATGCCTTCACAAAGTCCCAAGAGTCCAAATCGAAACAGTTTTGGGACTCCTCCTTGGGAGTCCCAGGACAAAAAGCCATTCGGATGTAGGTGCTGCGGAGAGGCACAGAGAATACTATATGGGGGAAGGTGGTGGCTTCCCCCGAGTCCGAGCTGTGGTGAGTCTTGTGAGTCCAGAGTTGCCCATGGCTTATCCTAGCACTCAAGGTGCTCTAGAAAGTGAACTAACCAACTTGTTGGTTGGTTTGATGCAGGTTCGAGTAAGTAACTAAAGCTTGTCACTCTTCCTAGTCCCATCCCGGAGCTTCAGCATGCCCCTCTACCCCTTTTAGTGCTAAGAGCTGGGAGGGTGCCTCGAGTTCATCACAATTCCACTATGAGAGTAACCTAGACCCACTTTGGGTCTAACTTGGAACTTCGGAGCACGTTAGGCAACAAGATTTACTTAACTATTGTTAGCTTTTGTAATTTGGGCAAGTATAAACTATATTTGGGTATGTTATTTGAACTATCCATATAGGTATAAACATTGATTATTATGAACCCTTGGATCTAATATTATAAAGACCAGGCATGGGGTCTTGTGTATCTGGTGCAAGTTGTTGTGGAGTGGTGGTATTATGGTAGGAGTCCAATTCAACTTATCTTTTTTCACGAATTAGAGCAATTGAAACCAAGCTCCCAAAAATGGCTGGGTAGGTAGAAAAAGTGCTTGAAGCAGCTATTGCAAGAGGCATTGAACAACTTCATGCAATAGTGGAGTCTACCATGGCAAGGTTTTTAGCATAGGCAAATGTTGGGGTGTATGTTATAAGGTAAATAGATGTGACAACTATTATTGACATTATAGCAATGGTGACAAACCCTAGCTACCACAATAGTTGGGCAAACATTGTAAAGTTGCACATAGGCTTTGACCTTATTAAGCTTGGGGTGGGGATTGGATCTGAAGACGACGCCATTAATGGACTAGAGGGTCTAGTCCATGTTAGCAAGGTATGTTAAGGCCTTAACACCATGGCATGTAATCTGTACTAAGTTTAACAACATGATACATTGAACAATAGCACATGTTGGAACTAGGGTTGATCAAAATCTAGTGGGATGGCAAAGCAAGAAGAAGACCATGCTGGAGCCAAGGGAGGGTGTGAAGACAAGGGCATGCACTGGAATGTGCAGGGTGTCAATTGTAGAATAAGAGGTGAGAGTGAGGGTGCCTTGGGGGCTATGTGTGGTGAATTAGATGCATGGAAACAAACATAACAATTAAGTGGGATGTTGTGGGTGCACAATTGCACTAGGGGATAAAATAACATTGATTAGCCCTACCAAGTTGGACGTAATTGCAATGGGTGTGGTGACAAGTATTGGTGGGCAACAAGGTGTGCACCATTGCACCCAAGTTGACACCGAGTGGTATTAGGTCCAACTTGCAAAAAAACAATGAAATGTCTCCATACCATGGAGAATTTTGGGGAATAGTTTAGCATGCAATATATGTTTCCTAGATGCAAATTGCATTCTAGCTGATGAGTATTAGTTTGAACGAACTAGGTTTAAGACCTTTAATGATTCCATGTGATATTCATCTTGATGTGGGAAGTTGTTTATATTTCAAACCATAATTTATATGGTAGTGAAATATGTATTTTTTGTGATATTGCTTCATGGAGTATCTACTCTCATATTACACTCCACTTTAGTGGCAATAATGGTAATGAATATGAATTGACCATAGATAATTAACTGTTTAATTTGTAGTTCCAAGTGTAGTTAGCTATATGTATCCCATTTTTTGCAAGGTTGGTAAGGGGTACAAGCCTTGGGTGTTCATGCTTATTGATGTGATTTCAGAGGTGTTAATGTAGGATGGGATCGAGTGCCAAGTCTATGGCACATCCCACAGGTGTTATTGTGCTAAGGATATTATTAGAGGAATAAGTGAGTGGGTGTTTACAGATAGACTGAATGAATATTGGGCATTAATGGAAGGAGAGACATTAAGAGTGATCTTGCAAGATAATGACCCTGACATCCCATTGTGCAAGTTTGTTTATCATAAACAATTGACCACTCTTGTGTCTTCTTAGAATTATATGAGCTAATGTCAAACCTCGCACTTCAAGGATTTATACTGAATTTCAGGTTCAATAAAAAAATCTTATAGGTAGTCAATTTGATGCATTAATTTGACTACTTCAAAAAGCTTTCATTTACAAGACAAAATTGCTAAAGGATAATGATCATCAAAACAAGCAAAAATGGTGGTTAACTGGTTATTGTGTGGATTATATAGGTTGGATGTCGTAACCCTAACCTTGGGCTCGTGACTAAGGTAAGGGCTGGCAAGAGTGCGAGACAAGAAGGAGGCTCAGGGGACACATCTTATTCCTGATAGTGTAGGAGAGTGTGAGAGAATGAACCCTCACACTCCCAAGGCAACTCCCACTTGGGGAATTGAAGTCCCGATGGACTCCCGAATCTTTAAGGAGCGATCGCAAAGGTCAAAACCCATTAGATTAAGGAGTTCTTTATATCATTGAAAAACTATTGAAACGTAGATGTTTAAAATGGGCTCGCATGACCCATTTGGACATCTGAAACACAAGTTATGGCCAAAAGAAAGGTTGGGAGTCAAATTGGCAATTTAACTCCCAACCACTAAAAGTCAAGAATCGACCCGATTTCCTTGCATGCAGGTGGCGTGCCATATACCGTTGGAAAGCTCTTGACGAGGGTTACAACTTTGTTTTAGACCTCATCTCAATTGGAGGTTTGTACACAAAGTTATGGGGCCCCAAAAGTTGGGGGAGTCCCAATTTTGGGAATTTCGGGACCCCCATTTGGGAGTCCCGAGACAAAATGCCATTTGGATGTGGGCCTTGTGGAGAGGCACAAAGTATACTAAAAGGGGGAAGGTGGTGGCTTACCCCAAGTCCGGGCCGTGGCGAGTCTTGTGAGTCCGAGTTTGCCCTTGGCTTGTCCTAACACCAAAAGTGTTCAAACTATGCACTAACCAACTTGTTGCTTGGTTTGTGCAGGTCTGAATGAGTGATTGAAGTGCTTATCAATCTTCCTAGTCCCATCCCAGAGCTCCAGCATGCCCCTCTACCTTCGAAGTGCTGAGAGCCAGGGGACATGCCCCAACTTCCTACTCTTTTGTTGTTTTCATTTTAGACTCACATTTGAGTCTATTGAGGAGGTTGGGGGCGTGTCACTGGAACCTTTTAATGAGAAATGGGATGGTATGGTGTAGTGGGTAAAAGTGGCAAAGAAGGAGAAGGATACTCTTGAAATAAGTAAAATGCTTCAAACTTGCAACATCTTTGTTGAAGATGATTTGATATTTTAATTGTCAAAAGCTTAAAAAAATTCAGGGAGTAGCCTTAAGTGTCCTCCTCCAAAATTTTGTGTTGATTACTATCTATTTAGAACTAATGCACAAGGATTTGGAATGTTGGCCACCTCCTATCACCACTTTGAACAAGTATTGGACACTGCAAATAACATGGTAATGTAGCTATGGACACAAAAACAAAATTCACTAAAGTGTTGTGCAGGTGTAGCAACAACAGTAGCTTCAATGACAGCAGCAACTCCATCTCATGGATTAGGCAACCCTATTAATTTAGGTATCCTTCCAAGTGTTGCAACAGTAAGGCCACTTTTTGTAAAACCATCTAGTACAACAAATACTCTATAGCACATTGTCGTGAGCTTGCTTGGAAGGACCAAGGAGGAGCAAGGAGGTATAACAAGGTATAAAACTGGACCCAACATTACTAATGGAGACTTGGTTAAAAGTGTGAGTAGAGGTTCAGGAATTTATATCCACTCACCACCCCATGTGTTTCTTGGGATTGCTGGGGGTTCTATAGGCTCCAATTTACATTCAAGTGCCTTTCCCCCTCTGTTGGGATCTGAGTAAGTAGTTGGGGTTGGTTGGTGGTGAAAATAGATTAGGGATTGGTATTTCATAGGAATCGGCAAGCTTTTTGGGTGTTGAAAGTCAGCCTTTTGCAACTATTGGTGCAAAGCTTGGAGAAATTGGTGGTTTTACTATTGATGGTGCAAAAGGAAACCACAGTGGTGGGCGCATTTTCATTCTTGGAATTTTTGGTGGGCAATGGAGGCCACATACTACAAGCACATTAAAAGCCCAACAGGTAGATTTGGTAAGAAAATGGTTATTTCAAGGCTATCTCTATCATCTTTCTCGTAGAAATAATTCACAATTGCCTACCCTTGGGGTTGGGATTTTTCACTCGCAATGTTTTGTCTATAAATTGTAATAAAAATATTTCTTTGTGGAGTGTCCTTTGCTTTTGTTTATGGTTGTACCAAGTTTGACTGTGTTTATGGTGATATGTCAAGGAAGGTACTTTGCTGGAAGTAACAAGGTGCAGCTGTAACTCTTGGTATTGGCTATTGGGTTGGAGGTGCAAGGTTAGTTTCATGGCCACATAGAAATTACACCTGATCAGAAACAAAAGTTTTTGCAACAATAACAAATCCAGTAAGTTCATAGTACTATTGCCACCTTGATTGGTGCCCGAAGATAATTCCAGAACCCTCACCTTGTTGGCCCCATGCCTAAACAACCCTAGGATATTAGTAACAACTGACATTTCTACAATAGGTTTCTGTTCATGGCTTATTGATATAATTCTTTATGGGCGTGTAAGTAAAATGTTCACCAAGGATATTCAAAATATGTAATGAACAATTGACCTATTTAATTAGATGCTACCAATTGTCCAATCACATAGTGCCATGGTTTCTTAAAAATTTCTTATGCCATGTGGATATTTTAGTCTTGAATCCTTCAAGATTGGGAATGAGTTTAAGCAATCATGTGTACTCAGTGCGAATGGAGGGGGTTGATATATAAGTGTTCGGTTTTTGATGATCTACTTGATCTTTTGGTTAACTTCCTTATGAGATTTTGATTTTGTATATAAGCTCAAATTCAAAGTCTGCAACAACAGTAGCAACAACATAATCCTACTTTGCTACCAACCCAAATGGTATCAATGCTAAAGCAACAACCACCATTGGATGTGGCAATGAGCCTACAAGCCCTTTCCCTAACTTCAACACCACCAATCCACTTCAAAACTCACAATTGCCCACACCCCAATCTTCTGTTCACCAAATTTCGAGACAACTGTCCCTTTCATCCACAACATCTTATAGTGAGAATGGTCAGTAGGTGTAATCCACTCCTAATCTTAATTTGTTAGTGGATGGAGTTTACATTTGTTTTGTACCTCTCTGTCATTGTCAAGTTGGGGTTATAAACTGTAGTAATCTTAGTGTTTGAAGATTATTCCTTTTTGTATTTTCAAGATGTCCTAGCTATACAGGGAGGTTCAGAACATAATGAATGACTACTACATGATTTGTTTAGAAACAAGTGTAAGAGTTGTGGAGCAAGGAATGCAATAGTTTTCACCTCAACAGTCAAAGCCTTTGGAGGAAACAAACAATGATGCATCTATGTTGAATGTGGTTTTTGCTAGAAATTTATCGCTCAGCAAAGATGACTTGAAGAATGTTAACACATTTGATGTTTTTAAGGGTCAAACCTTTGGGGATAGTTGGCAACTAGTTGCAAGATGATCGTGAGTTTCTACCATTTAAACCATTGGGCTGATGGTAGAAGAGGGCACATTTAGGGGGGATTTAACTTGGAGATAGTTAAGATCAATAATGTATTTGTATATAGATTTATTTTTTTGTAAAAACTCTTGATTGGCACATTTTGGGTCAATTTGGGGTGTTATTTCTAGTTAACATTGATTGGGCAAGATTGGCCTATGCAATTACTTTTACTCAATGTGTGAACAAATTTTTTTTGGCATTCCATTGGGTGCAGTTCACTATATGGAGCACCAGTATTGGCCACGGGCTTAAGAGCAAGAGTTGTTTTAGTCCTTGTAGGTATGGTAGTGGAGGGGACCATGCATATTGAAGGAGTGAGTCATATTGACCATGGTTATGAGAAATTGGACTAGAAGTTACGTCTTTTCGGTGCTTCAATTCAGAAATTACCTTGCCTCCCCTTTGAATTGATAATGTAATTCTTCCATCAAATGAATTTTTTTCATTATTGGCTCTTAATGGCTTGGTTAAAGATGACTAATTTTATGGTCATTTCCTTAAACCTTCAAGACCAAATGATCTGTTGGAAGCAAATCATGCCACCTTTCTGAGGAGAGGGGGGGTGGTTGCTTCACTCCATTCTTGATGCAATAGAGAGATTATGGGTGAGTACATCATCACTTCAGTGTTGTTGCATATTATTAATCCAATAGTCAAGTAGCTATGGATTTGTCTGGATGAGTCAAACATTAGCTGAGGATAATTATTGCTAACTAATTTTGCAAATTTTGGTGTACTACAGGTTCACTTGTTTATTTGTGGTTCTGAACTTTGCAGGTTTTGATTTCCACATTTCCATTAGAAGCTTTCAACAATCTTCCCAGAGAGCACCAGGTGGGATCTAACTTGCTGTTTCAAATAAAGGAATTCTGTCCATGTTCCAAGAAGATATGTGTGTGCTAAGGTTACAATTCTTGAACTTTCAATTCAAGTTGCCTCTCTTGGTGTTTTCCAAGGAAGATTTTTGTTGTTGCATTAGGGCTTTATATGTTTTGTAGAGTAGAAATGTAATTCATTAATTCAAATTTAGGTGATTTCACATACTAGCAGGATGTTTATTTGGGAGATGGAGACATGTATGTTTCTTGTGTTTGATGATGTTCACCCTTTGTTGACCACCACACAAAATAACAGCCAATATGCTAAATTTACTAAAGAGAAGGTTGGTCCATTCTTTTATGCTACCCATTATATCACAAAGGGTGTGGTGGGCTTAGGCATTTCCTTTGAAGGTATTGTAGTAAAAATTCTACCACATCAACATTTCATGGTTTTCTTGCACATAATGTCTTTTTTTCTATAATCAGTAATGGAGGTTTCTATATTTGATCAAATTCCCAATGAAGAATAGATTCAATTTGTTTATTGACAAGCATGATTTAGGAAAACAAATGTGGCTCCAACAATGTTTCTGAGAACTAATCGTGGATGTTTTCTTGGACTATGTCATTTTATGGCCTCATAAACAATTGTTATTACATTAATAATCAAGCACCGAGTGTTTTGTTGTGTAAGAAATTGAGAGGTTTCTTGGACAAAAAAACAACCTTACCTCCAAAGTGATGGTAATGTTGTTAAGTTGTGCATTGTATGTTGTTTTGTGGACCCCATGAACCTCTTGTGTCCTATTCACCATCATGGTTGAGATTTTCTGGCCTACATAGATTACATTCCCCTTAGTGTGCCACTTACTCTTCACTTATTCTTGTGCTTTGGTGCTAATTGGTAAAGCAAGATTGATTAGTAACTTTGGTGGTGGACACATTTACCTGTTTGCTAATTTGTGTTTTGAGAACAAGGTAATAAAATGTGGGATGACGGAGGTGGCTAATGGGAGTCAAGTAGCAATGTTGGTTCAGTAGCAACTAGTAGTTGTACAATGGAAGACCTGAAGGGTTAGAGAAGATGGTGCAGCAACAAGGTTTTGTTATTCTGTAAATGTTGTTTTGGATTGTTCTTTGGAAATAAAAACCCACATGAAAGGAGGAGAGGTAGAAGAGGTGATGGTAGAGGAGGGCATGGGAGTTACAGAGCAACTGATTGGGGTTGGAAAGAACAACTCTTAATAGCCTGGAGTTTTGCTGGAGGGAATTGACAATATTACTATTGCTGATGTAGATCAAGCGATGCTAAATGGAGGTGATAACACAGGCACTGAAGGCAAATGAACTAGGTGTGTTTCCATAGTAGAAGAGTGTTGAGGTCAATAAGGGGGAACCTATATGGAATGAACTCCTCTTGTGGAAATGAAAGAACTGGAGATGGTCTTCCATGGCAGTGTTTCACAATTTTGGTGTTGACACTTGAAACCTTTGTTCCTTGTTTGTTTTTATTGCTTCGAAAAAAAGAGCCATTCAATAGTGGGTTGTAAACATAGAGAGAAATGTTCACCTGCATTTGATGAATATCCTTTCTTTTCTTGTAGCAAATGAGTAATAATTTTTTGTTCCCCCCTTACCATCTCCAAATCTATTAGCAAGGTCAAAGTTTTTTTGTATAAACAAGCTGACTATTTTGGATGAATTTTCTTCCAAGATATGTACAACAATTTCATGGTCATTCCGTGGTTTTTGTGAAAAGGTAGAATCATTCCCACATCCCCTATCATTGTTTGTGCTACCTTTTTTTAAATTGTCATAGGAAGAAAACAAATGGATGTTGTAATTTTTGATTTAGGTCATACAAACTTGTTAACTTGTGTATGATTTTTTGTGAAATTTTGACATTGCAAGCACTTCTAGACTTTGAGATATAAGATAGGGGTTCTAGGAATTGGAAATATTCAGAGACCAAGGCATATGGATAGCTTTTTTTTGTAGATGGACAGCTAGGGGATAGGGTCTCTTGCTACACCTACAATTCAAGTACCAAATTTCTCATCACCTTTTGAATTCTATCATTAAATTATGATCAGTTCAATGACACACATGTATTAGTCACAACACTTGTCTTGTAAAATCTATTTTGGGCAATCACCATCACCATTTATAGTTTTTATTGAATGGAACTTCTTATCCTTCCTACCAATCAATCCTGTTGCCAACATTTCTAGCTCATGTGCAAATGTGAAGTTATTATGGGAGAGAGAAAGAAAAAGATAGATGAGTTGAAGCCTTTACTTTTCTGATTTTACTTGAATGTTAAGTTATAGACCCATTTCAGGAATCTTGTTCTGGCAGTAAGATAAACAATATAGTTATTCAGAGTATATACATGTTTGCATTTGGAAATTGACCTTTACTAACTAGACACATATGTGAGGTTTTCACAAATAAGGTTGAAAAAGGAACAAGGAGAAGGTGGAAGCACATCTCTACACTATCATCAAGTATGAACTTTTATATCCCTCTAAAATTCACAGCATTTAATAGTGGGTTTGTTTAGTAATGTGTTGATGGGTTGCAATTTTGTATGATATTGGCTATGATTAGGGAACAAAAAGTAGTGTTGTTGCCATGTGCATCCCATAGCCTATCAAGTACTAAGGTGTCGGGCATTTGACTAATATGCTCATTCACTATATCCAAGTATTTGCAATAGTTTTTTAGAGACAAATATTGTCTTATCCACATATGTAAACCTTTTCACCTTAGTTCCAGATAAGTTATAGGGTGGTAAGGAGATAATTTGAAGTTTGGGGGGCATCATCAATCACAGTTCTGATGTGTGGATTGTGTTGTTGTGTGTTGGAAGTTGCATAAACATTAAACATGCAACAACAACCCATTTGATTTCAAATGGTCCCAACATGAGGAAATCAATGCTAATCACCAAGTCACAAACACAATTAATTATAACCAGATTGATCCAATTTTTAGAGTTTATAAATCTAATCGAATGGTGACTTGAATTTTTTATTTTCAAGTTTGAATTTTAAACTTTATGGGAAATTTTCCATATCTGATGCTAATTGTACTCAAATTAGGGCATTTTGTAAACAATTTGAGCCCTGGTCTATTTGGGAATTTTTCCAGGTTTTTGGGAATTTTTTTTATTTCAAAATTTTGTGAAAAAACACATTGGTGACCAATGATTTTTAATTCAGGCTTGTTGCCTTAAAAATTTTGTGAATTTTCCCACATTGATTGTATTTTCATAAAATTTAGGCCATTTTCCCATATTTCCAAAATTATCTAAAATAAAAAGTGATGTTGGTCACCATCCACAAGAAGCATTAGTTGATTTTGGCAACACATGCATGATTAAGTAGAAAACTAGTGCTATGAGTTAAATATTCCGCCTTGTTTGGCTATTTGTATATGGCCATCAGGGGATAAAACAAAATATATGGCTTATTGGGAAAAGTTGGGTAAATGACTAATTTAATCCACAAACCACATTTCCATTAAATTCAAGGAATTTAATTTTAATTTATTATATGAATACTATGAATATGTAGAAATTTATATTTTACACCTTTGTATAACATTTTCATTGAAAAATCATATAATACAATATTTTACCTATAGACATATGTCAACTACGATTAAGCACCATTTCGCTTATGACTAATGGGATTTTAAATGGTTGCTCTTGGATGATAAATCCAACCCATATATAGATGTAAATCAAATTAGTTGCAAACTAGTCACAGGTTAGTTGAAGATGATTTGATTGATGTTAGCACAATGTCACAATAGTCGTAGATAACAAAAATTTAGTTGCAAAGACCAAATAGTTGCAGGTAGTTATAATTATAATGGTCACATATTGGCCTTTTTTTTTCTAGTGAGGCCCCTTTGGATCTAAATCTACCGAACCAATATGACACACAATTCACACTCGGAATTCAAACTCCATGGTAGTTTGAAATGATGGAAAATTTTGGAAACCATAATTTAGTTTCATTTGATGCAACCTTTGAAATGAATTAGAACAGGGTATGCCTTTCCCTTCTGTTGAACCTCCTCTTTTGTTGAATGAAGTGTAATGACAAGATCATTGTTTATGAATGCATGACATAATATTTGTTCCATGTTCTTTGTAGTACCCTTTATATACCTTGATGGTGTTTGATGAATGGCATAATGGCATACTAGTTGCCTTCATTGTCATTGGAAAAAGTAGGGAGAATGACCTACACCCAATTCTCCAAGCATTATCAAAATGCCTCTTGATCAATTAGATGCCCAATGCTATCATTGTGGACAATGCGCAAGTTGAAATCAATGTCCTAAAGTAAGAATTTGCTACAAATCAAAGACCTTTGATATTTACTTTCATTCCATCCTGTGTTGAAGGATATTTGTTTGTGAGCCCATAGCCTTAGAGTTTAATTTTCAAGCTTGCATTTGTAGCAACATTTAGCCCAAAGCCAAGGTGTTTTTGTGCCTGTGGCATGTCCACAAAGCTTGGGCTAAAAATGCAATCAAGAAGATTGCTAGTGTGGAAAAAAGGTCAAGAGTTTTATCTACTCTTGGAAGCATTAGGTATTCACGAGATTGTCCACTTCATGTAAAATTTGTCTTGTGGGCAAAATAACAACTTGAGAAGTTGGCAACCAATTACCCTGATTTAGCCCGCTTTTGTGAATACTTGAATCAACATTGGTTGCCAAAAGCAAGGATGTGGTTCATTAGAAATCAAAACATCCCCCATGCAAGATAAGACACCAATGTAACCATGGAATCATTTCACATCAACATGAAGCAGATTTTGTATTCTTTCTAAGAGAGGCTTATAGGACGCAAGATGGATTAGCTCATCTACGATCTTGTTGGTGATGTTCTAATTCACTATTAGTATGGGGTGCAATGCAAAATTTTCAGTTATGTGAAAAACAAAAAAAAAAAGGCATTGTTGCTAATGCCCTCTTCTGAGCTCGTGACATTCTAGATACAAGTGTCCTATTGCGCCCATATGGGGAGGACATTGCATTTGTGGCATCGACCAACCACTTGGGAAAAATGTGGACCATTCATGCCCTAATTTCAAAATTGTGATTACCCCCTTGTAGCACAAGGCATTATTTGTAAGCATGTCATGAAAGTTTTCAAGATGTTTCATCCAAACATTGGGGATGGTTCAACTGTTAAAGAAATTGGTACCTTGCATGGGGTTGCACAAGGTGGTGCAGTTCTTGAACATAATAGTCCTAACTATGGGATTGGAGATAATCACACCAAAGATGATGATCCCATTGACGAACCACTTGGCCAAAAAATTGGTTTGGAGTTCAAGGATTATCCTGAATCCACAATAGATGAAGATGTAATTGATGTCATTGACAAGGTTTTTTCTGACCTTAGAGCCACAACTGTGGAATTTCTAGCCTTGCAAATGCATTTGCTTTCAACATTGAGAGTTTTGAAAAGTAAACAATAAAACATGTTAGGGCATGGTGTTGCTAACTTGGCACACCCAACTACCATAACTTTGTTCCCATATGCAACAAGTGATAATGCATGGAAAAGGCATAAATGATTGCTTGAACCACTAGAAGAAATTCTTAAATCTATGACTCCATATATGACTAATTTTGTAAGCATATTGAACATATATGACTTAAAGGCCCTTAGTTGTAACAAACAAATAGCAAAGGACAAGTAATCATTTAATGTTTGACGTGGCATTTTTCATCCTATAGTCATTAACGACAAGTCATAGAGGACACACCATATATAATGCTAAGGAGTCATATAATGAATGATTAAAATATGATTAGCAAACATAAAATATATTTATAGGTAGGTAAGTAGATAGGTAATAGGTTTAGGTCGGTCAAAAAAGGCAAGCAGGTAGGTAGGTAGTAGCTTAACCTACCTAACCTAACTTACATAACCTATGTAACTACCTTAGTCTAGCCTACTTACCCTAGCCCTTCAGGAATGCACATAGGTTGCAAGTATTAAGAATTAAACCCTTCACCTTCAAAATGATAAACCAAGTCCTTACCAATGGACTACAACATCAAAAGGTGTCCAATATTAGTCAAGTTTTTTATTTCACATGTTTATTTCATATCTCTACAAGACTATGAAGTAGATAGCAAGTGGTAAGATGATAAGTGGGTAGGTAGGTAGGTAAATAGGTGGGCCATGTGTGGGAGGGTAGGAAATAGGTACGTATGTACGTACATATGTAGATGGGTGGATTGGTGGGTAGTAGGTAGGTAGGTGGGTGGTTAGGTGCATGGGAGGGTGGTAGGTAGGTAGGTGAGCGGGTGGGTAGGTAAGTAAGTAGGTAGGGAGATAAGTGGGTAAGTAGGTAGGTAAGTAGGTAAATGGATAATAGGTAGGTAGATGGGTGGGTAGGTAGGTAAATAGGTAGGTGGGTAGGTAAGTGGGTAGTAGGTAGGTTGGTGGGTGGGTAAGTGGGTAGTAGGTAGGTAGATAGGTAGGTGGGTAAGTAGGGTGGTGGATGGGTGGGTTAGTGGGTATGACGTGGTAGGTAGGTGGGGGGTGGGGGTAGGGTTGTTTATGTTCATATCAAATGACTTATAGTTATTTTTTAATCATTGTAATGATAATCAGACATCCACATCACTTTGTCATCAATCATGGATGCCATATAGATGAAATAAAAGTGATGAAAATTAACATCCCCCATATTGTTACAACCTTATCATCTACTAGTCACATGCCCCACTAATGTATGACTATAACTTTTTACACATAGGATCCAAAGTAATAGTTTATGACTAAAATCATACATATAATCATTTAGGACTTGTAGTCATAGATTTCTTGGTTGCAAAGGACATAATGTCTTCTAATAAACCCCTTGTAAAGAAACACAACCATCTAAAGGATAAATCAACAAGGAATAAGTGCATCTAAAATGTGGTACCTTAGGGTGGGGTCAATTTTAAGTTTCCTTTGTGATTTGTTGGGGTTTGTTTGTGTACCAAGTAATGTCTATTAGAATTTGAGAACAATTAATACATTACTTACGACTCTTTGTGATTTAATTAAACGTTTCATATATCGTTTTCAACATTTTCTCCATAATTATGGTTTTGCAATCAAATATTGGACTTCTACATTGTCTATGGGACATTGTACAAAGAATTATTGGAACATTTGGTAGACATCCTTGTCACAAAATATGTAATAACACATTGTACACAAAATAAAAGTGTTGTGGCTTTTACTTGGGGGTTTAAGTGTTTGTTTTATCTTGGAATATATTGTTGTAGATTGAAAGGGGTATATTGTGGGGTGGATGCAATTATGGCAAGCAATTTGTGTTCAATGTTTTTGATCCATCTTCAGAAGATTGCATGTTATTAGTGTTCAATTATACCATTTTGTAACCTACAATGATACACCCAATTATTATGCGCCTTACATGGTGATTGCCATACTATAATTCACCTAGAACAGAACATATACATACATTTCAGAACCATGCAACAAACCTATAAACCAAAATAAATAGTCAACCCAACAAATAATGCAATGTAAAGCTTTGGACATCACATTTATAACCTAGAAACCAACAATGCAACAACAATTAAACCTGCCACCCTTTGGTTCAAATAGTCCACAAAATGGGCATAATTAATAATTTAGGTCTCTTGTTTGCAATGTCTCAATGCCATACATTGGCCAAAAATGCCATAGAACATTTGGCCCTACAAAACTAGATAATACATAGTACACAATGTTCAAGTTGTAGCACAACAAAAATATACTAGCACAAAACTAACCAAAAGATCTACTAAGTCCCAACTATAATTGATTTGTTGTTTAAGAAACATAGGAGCCAAGCTTCCTTGTTTTGCCACTTCGTCGTGCTCCTGTTACGCTATGAGATTATGTTTAAATTGATTGTACACCTTCAGTTGACAGGTTCAGCTTAACTATCCACCTAGATTTTGTTGACCTTGATTGTTGCAGGGCATCTAAGATTGCACCTTACAATGTGTCTCGTGCTTGAATAACTTCAACCTTTGAGAACATATTCGGTGTCACTTACATTCACCAAACCCAATAGGTTAGGTCGCATTGTAGAATGGGTTGCAATCACATATAGATCTACCAACATCTCAACCATACACATACATGAATGCTATCAAACCAATTCGTAGACTTCCATTCACAATAATTGGTTATGAACCTCATAACATAAAACCCACATTCCCAATTTGACTCTTGTTATGGCCCATCTGGCCACACCCAAAAATTGTTTGTTGTGGCCCATTTCCAAATGATATTTTAAGACATGGGACCTTGCTTAATAGCCCATAGTTTGGCAAAAAACTAGTGCACCAAAGCAAAGGGGAAGACATTTTCAATCTTTAGAGGGTCATAATGCAGAAGTTGGTCCTCATTCATTATAATCACATTCCAATGGTTGGCATTCTATAGTGGGATTATGAGGTCCTTGACATAAAGTGGGATTTCTAATTTCTTTTGGACAAATTATAGTACATTCTGTTTTGATTCCCCTCTTTCTTTGGTCCAATTCTTTACAATGTCCTAGAAGTGAGGATGTGTGATGTACATTTACTATGAATTCATATGAAAGTGTGAAAACCACAACCTGAAAAAATCCATGGAATTCATGCTTAGGTGCTTGGTGGGGTTGTCGAAAAGGGAGATATTCACATCAAGCCTCAATTTCACATAATGTTGCTGAATCTGAAAGGAAAGTGCTACCTCCTTAATACCCCCCTTGCTAATAATGAACTCCTGCACAAAGGATGTCAACCTGTAAGCAACAAGACATCTTGTAGAACATTATTTTTGTCAAAGACCCCAAAACTGACAAAAACATTAAAACTTTGCAAAGTTTCCTAGAAATAAAAATTTCCAATGCCATTATCATTGGCTGTTGAGAACTTGTTTTTTTATTTTCTCCCTTCTCCTATGTTAGTTGTTTCAAATCTCGTAGTAACTCATGGGGGAAACTCCACCATGATATTGAGGTTAGGGATGGGATGCATGGGGTTGTGTTCAGTTTGTCGTGGAAGGTGCAACCCTAGAGAGAAGGAAGGTGTCCTAGTGAAAGTTTACAAATCAACAGGGATGTGGGATGTATGAATTGGAGTAGTTGGGCTTGGATTAAACACATAACATTGCAATAAATCAATTTCCCTTTTTTTTTTGGGCACAAGACTAGATGGAATAGGCACATTCTCATTGGAATGAATTGGGTTGTTGAAAATGTTGATGATCAGTTGTGAATCTATAGGTAGCAGCCTTTGTACTTGCTCCTTAATTTCACCTAAAAAACTCCCTCTTGGGACATTATATATTTTTCTGTTAAAGTTTGAATTCAAGCAAATAACACATACATACGTTGGCCTAAAACAAAAACAACAAACAAGAAGGGAGACCAGACCAACAAGGACAAAATATAACATGGATGCTCTAATATGGAAGCATACCTAGGTCAATGATGTTGTCAACTACTAGAATAGTAGTAGACACATCAATGTCTCGCATTGTTTGCTCACCATCATCAGGAATAACTTCAGTAGGGTAGGCTTAGACTTGGTCACAAGTCTTTGTCACATTTATAGTGACTAACTTGGGGTCTTTGGCCTTGCCCAATTTGACCATGACACCTTGCAACTGACAATCATGAAGTTCAATGAGATTATTTTTGCATCTTTTGGAAATGTTCTGTAATGCACCCTCCTCCTCCAAGTCAACCTTCTAACAAACAACTAGCCAATGTCTATGTCCTCCCTTAGCAATAGAGCATCATTGACAACTTGCATAGAATGAGAACAAATGCATATTAATAATCCCTAAACCTCAATAACAAACACATAAGCAAAAACCTTGTAGGAATAGGAAGAGGAAAAATAGGAGATTATTGTGGTCACTTGGTCAAGGAAATGGCGTTGGTTAAGAGATAGTGTGCCATTGCACCACATGCTTTCCAACTTCATTTGTCCAACATAATGAATGTTAGCAATTGCTCTATGGGGAATCTTGCAAATAAAAGTCTAAATTGTTTTAATGACAATTTGTTACTGCTCATGGTCAAAACCTAGAAACCCCAACAAATCATGTTGAAATGAAAAGACATCTTCATGACTTTGATGAATCTTGGCAAACCATGCAAAGCTATAGTCAAAGATAATCTTGTAGCACAACCATTAGGTAGACAGAGTGTGCCATATCACGGATAAAATGTAGGATAGTGCATTTGGTTAATCCATGAATAGGGTAAGCCAAAGGATGCAACTTGTGGACCCAAAAATTTCGAGGAATGTGTTAGTTTGACAAAGACATTTTCCAACACACAAGTTGTTGAAATCATAACCTACTACAAAGCATACATCATGGGCATAAAGTATCGATGGTGGGCACCTCTCATAAAGTGGTCTACAGAACATTTTGAATGCTCGAACAATATGAGGGCATTCACATTCCAAGGAAAAAGGTTCTATTTCTTTTTCCAATTCAGCCAATATGTCCTACAACTCCTACTTAATGTGGTGCCATGGGCATTGTGGACCTAATGCCATTGGGTGTCGCTTGAGGACATAGTACAAAGGTGACCAGCCCCACATTTTCTTCTCTTCTTTAGCTTGAACCTACATGTAGATCAACAAACCATTGATGTGCCAAATGTGTTAGGATGTGTGATCCAAGATGGCTACTAAAGAAATGTAGTGGCAATAAATACAAGACTTGACATACATAATAGTTGCATTGTGAAATTTACCTTCTCATCAAAAGCATGAAGTTGTTGTAGAACACAATTAACTTTCTTCTTCTCGAAGGTCAATGAAGCACCTACTTTCTTTGCTTCATACTTTTTCTTCAATGTTAGGTATTCTAGGTAGTCCTTCAAACCTTTGATCTCCCGAAATCTCTCCATTGTTTTCTTTTTAGCCCCATTGGATGTCCAAGCAACTAAACAACTCTTCACAATAACCTCTATTTAAGGACTTTTGTCAATACCTCCATTTTCCTAGAGCAGGCGGCATAAGTTAATTAACAAATGAAGATACTAGATGCAACATGACATTGTAAAATTGGTTGGAAAAATTGTTTAAACATGAATGAATGGCAGATGTACATTTCTTGTAGGATATAAATACCATTGCCCAAATGTAGCAACAAGACTATTGCGTAAGGTTCCGATTATTTCCATGCTTGTAAAGATTGCCATGCAAGCTTTGGGATCTTGCAGAAAAGTCATGTCTATAACCGTATCTGTTCCCAATAACAACACAAACAACCCATTCATTAACATTTCTTTTGGAGGAGAAGGCAATTCACAACCACCCTCTATTGTGAATGTCTCTGCAGTGGCCAATGCCTTTGCCTCCACTTCAGCTCTACTCAAATTGGAGTCCACCAATGGAGTCTCTAAGGAGAATCCACCAAACTCCAATGCCCCTGTTTTTGGTCTTCCAAGTTTCGTTTGTCCATATCCATTGCCTATCCCACGATCTACAAACCCCCGCCCGCCCCCCGCTCCCCGCCCAA
>Ga0116229_10003964_pt1 | contig 24315 bp, 18 predicted proteins | sample S1TSphgellanicum_3_FD_87313 | JGI IMG/M metagenome (GOLD analysis project Ga0116229, IMG submission 87313) | Host-associated microbial communities from peat moss isolated from Minnesota, USA - S1T2_Fc - Sphagnum magellanicum MG | ecosystem: Host-associated > Plants > Peat moss > Unclassified...
AGCCGAACACACCGACGCCCAAGCGTTTCGGGATGCCGTACGCGACGTGCGGCCGTTGGCGCACACGCCGCCGGCCGCGGGTCTCGCCAAGCCGAAACCTCGGGTGCGTGTGCGCAAGGCCGCCGTGTCGGCGAGAGAAAGTCTCGATGAACTGATGCCTCTGATCGCGACGTCATCCTCGCCGGACGATGCGACTGCGCCAGGCTTGGTTTCCGGGGAAACGGCAACCATCGGCGGTGAATTGTCCTTTCAGCGCGCCGGTGTGCGCACGCAAGTCATGCGCCGGCTGCGGCGCGGTCTGTACCCCGTCGATGACGAATTGGATCTTCACGGCCTCACGCAGACTGCGGCGCGCGAGCGGCTCGCCGAATTCCTCGAACGCGGCCGTGATGCCGGTGCCCGCTGCGTGAGAATCATCCACGGCAAGGGGTACCGCTCCGGCGTGCGCGGGCCCGTGCTCAAAACCGCAGTGAACCTGTGGCTGCGCAGACACTCTGACGTCCTGGCGTTCGTCTCCGCGCGCGCGATTGACGGCGGCACGGGTGCCGTTTACGTCCTGCTGCGCGCCTGATTTCAGCGTGCCCAATCGAAAGGAGTTATCCATATGAATCGCAGTCGAGTTTTAGCCATCACCGCCGGATTGATCGGCTCGGCAGGATTGATCGGCACCGCAGGATTGATCGGCACGGCGGCAGCGGTTGAGCCGCCCGCCCCGACGAAGGCCACCGCCACATTCGATCTCTTCACGGCAAGCGAGGCGACGACGTGGAACGCCCCTCGACCCAAAGGATCCGACGATTTCCGCACCCGCGAGTTGCGCGACGACGGATCTGCTCCCACCTGCCGCTCCACTCCGGATAACGAAGCGGAGAATCCCGCCATCAAGATTCTCGCGCCCGCGCTCGATAAACCCCTGGCCGCGCCGATCGACATCAATCTGCAATTCGTGCCGACCACCAGCGCCCCCATCAGACCCGACACGTTCCGCGTCTGCTACCTCGGTCTGGTGACCATGGACATCACCAAACGCGTCACCGATCGCGTCGCGGTGACTGCGCAGGGAATTCATGTGACCGGCGCGAACCTGCCGAGCGGCCGCCACAAGTTATTGTTGATCGTCGCCGATGAGCGCGGACGGCTGGCGCGCAATGAGGCTGATTTCTACATTCAGTGACGGCAACCGCTGGCCGAGTGCCGCACCTAGCCCTTCGTCGAGCCTTGGTAGACTTATACTATATGTGGAATATGTGATGACTCCACCGGTTGATATTGGGTCAAACACCTAAGATCGGAGGTGAATGAAAAGTATAGTCAGCCTTTTTCGCGGCGGATTTGCGTGAGTGAGCTTCTCATCGACGTGACCCGCCTCGTGGGCCGTTTCATCAAGGGCCGCCTGCCGACGGGCATTGATCGGGTATGTCTCGCGTATGTAGAGAAGTACGGCCGGTCTGCACAGGCGGTTCTGCAGAAGGGACCTTTGGGAGTAGTGCTGTCCAAGAGCGCGTCGCAGGACCTGTTCGACCCGCTTCTCGAATCGGACAGGCATCTTGGCCGCCGGACCGTGGCAATCGTCGCCAAGACCCTGGTCTCATCGCTCCGCGCACGGAGTTTCCCGGGCGCGATTGTGCTCAATCTGGGACACAGTGGGCCGGAAGCGGCGGGTTATGGCGATTGGCTGCGGCGCAGGCAGTTGCGCCCGATCTTCATGGTGCATGACTTGATTCCCGTGACACACCCCGAGTATTGCCGCGCGCGAGAGCCTGCGCGGCACGGCCGGAGGGTGCACACGATGCTGCGTACCGCCGCCGCCATGATTACCAATTCAAGCGCCACCTTGGATGCCTTGTCGGCTTTCGCGGCCGATCAAAAGATCGCACTGCCCCCAGCGTGCGTCGCGCCGCTTGCACCTGCATCGCTACCTAAGACCACGGGCGGAAGACCGTTGCCGGGAATGTACTTCGTCATGCTGAGCACGATCGAGCCGAGAAAGAATCACGACATGATCCTGTCGGTCTGGCGGCGACTGATTGCAAGGCATGGCAGCAACGCGCCGCAGCTCCTCGTCATCGGCCAACGCGGCTGGCAGTGCGACAACGTCATGAATTTATTGGAGTATTGCGCGGACCTGCGTGGATTCGTGTTGCACCGCAGCCGGTGTTCCGATGTCGAACTTGCACGGTACCTGCAGCATGCGCAGGCGCTACTGTTCCCCTCGTTCGTCGAGGGCTTTGGTCTGCCCTTGGTCGAAGCCTTGTCCTTGGGGGTGCCCTGCATCGCGAGTGATCTTGCGGTGTTTCGTGAGATCACCGGCAACATTCCAAATTACCTGGATCCCGTGGACGCCGAGGGTTGGATGAAGTGTATCGAGGCGTTCTGCGAACCTGCCAGCCAGCCCAGGGATGCACAGCTGCTGAGAATGGCGAATTTTTCGCCTCCGACCTGGTCGGCTCATTTCGAACAGTTCGAGCAGTTGCTGGCACGCGCCGGCTGAAAGTGCGGGCACTGCGCCAAATGGGGTGCCGGCCGGGGCCCGGCCCACAGATATTCTTCAATTAGAACATGTCGGCTGTTGTGTGATGGGCGACGCAGCCAGTGCTGCCAGATTACGTTGTACTGGCTTATGACACATGGATTCGAGGCGCGGGGGCCGGGAGGCGGCGAAAACGTTCATCTCCGGCCGTTACCGAAGCTGGTCTTCGCTTACGGATTCTCCTTGAGGAAACGCACCACCCTGCGCCGCTGTGTTGCCGGCTCTGTCGTCCGGTTCATCAGGCACGCAAGGCACATCGCCCCGGGCTCGACTCTCTTGCTGTGGGGAGGTGATCCGCCGCCGCCGGGTGTGTCCCGCGGCATCCATGTCCTGCGGGTTGAGGATGGATTTCTCCGTTCGGTGGGCCTGGGAGCGGAACTGGCCCGTCCTCTGTCTTGGAGCGTGGATTCGCGCGGAATCCACTTTGACGCGACCCAACCGTCGGACCTGGAGCACCTGCTGCAGACAGTGCAATTCCTGCCCCCGCTGCTGAACCGTGCGGCTCATCTACGAAGGCGCATCGTCGCCTCCGGACTCACCAAGTACAACGTTGGACAAGGTGCCTGGCTCCGGCCGTCGCACGCGCGACGCGTGATTCTGGTCCCAGGCCAGGTGGAATCGGATGCCTCATTGCGCTACGGCGCGCCGGCCATTTGCAGCAATCTTGGGCTCCTGCAAGCGGTGCGTCGCGCCAACCCGGACAGCTATGTCGTGTACAAGCCGCATCCGGATGTACGCGCCGGATTGAGAGCCGAAGGAACGGGCGAAGCGGAGGCGAGCGTCTGGTGCGACGAGATTCTGGGCGACCTGCCCATGGGCGAGCTGTTGAAGCAGGTCGATGAAGTGCATGTCATGACTTCGTTGACCGGATTCGAGGCGTTGCTGCGCCAGAAGGTTGTCGTTTGCTACGGCTTACCGTTCTACGCAGGATGGGGCCTGACCCGCGACATACTCACGCTCGCGCGGCGCACACGTCATTTGAGTCTGGATGAGTTGGTCGCTGCGGCGCTGCTGATCTATCCGATTTATTTCAACCATTCCAACGGTGCGTGCGGCACTCCGGAACAAGCACTCGATGAACTGTGCGAGCGGCGCGACGCCGCCCCGTTACGGGTCGGCGCCATGCGTCTGCTCTGGCGCCAGGCACTGCGGCTCTCGGTCGGTGCCAATTGAGGTCCGACGCCTGGTCGAGCTTTCAAGGCAAGCGGGTGCTGTTGCTGCAAGGCCCGGTGGGTCCGTTTTTCAGGCTGCTGTCGAAGCTTCTCGACGCTGTTGGAGCGAAGACTTACAAAGTCAACTTCAACGGCGGCGACTGTCTGTTCTACGGGTGGGACGCGATCCAATTTCGCGGCTCGCCGGAAGCTTGGCCGGAATTCCTCACGTCCTTACTGAAGCAGCTCGACATCGATATTGTATTGTTGTTCGGGGATTGTCGGCCGATACATCGCGAAGCCCGTAGGATTGCGCAGCAATGCGGCGTTGAGACGGGTGTCTTCGAGGAAGGCTATATCCGCCCCAATTTCATCACGTTCGAACACGGTGGGGTGAACGGCCACTCTCGTATCCCCAAATCGCCCGACTATTTCCGTGCGCTGCAAGAGAAATCGCCGCTGCCCGAAAGAGAGATGGGAAGTACCTTTTGGTATGCCGCTCTGTGGGCGATCCTTTACTACACCTCCGCGGCGGTCTGTCATCCCTGGTTTCGGAGCTACCGCCATCACCGCCCGCTGGCGCTGAGCGAGGCGTGGCCCTGGCTGCTAAGCGCTTGGCGAAAGCTCTCGCTTTTCATCACTGAACGGGGCGCGCTTCCGGCTCTCACCGGGCGGCTCAGCGAACGCTTCTTTCTCGTCCCCTTGCAGATCTCCGGAGACTCGCAGGTATTGCAGCATTCGGGCTTTGTTTCCGTGGCCGATTTCATCGGGAAAGTGACACAGTCCTTTGCCGCTAATTCGCCGGCTGACACGACGCTCGTCATCAAGCACCATCCCCTGGACCGCGGATATCACGATTACCGGACGCTCATCAAACGGCTTGCTCGGGAGCTGGGGCTGGATGGCCGGTTGCTCTATATCCATGATCAGCATCTGCCGACTCTTTTCGATCACATGCGCGGCGCCGTCGTGATCAACAGCACGGTCGGGTTGTCCGCCCTGTCGCACGGCGCGGCGGTCAAGGCCTGCGGACGTGCGATCTATGACATCGAAGGCCTGACTTTCCAAGGCGCATTGGACGAATTTTGGCGCGAGTGCGCAAGCTTCTCTCCTGACCGTGAGTTGCTCAACCGGTTTCGCACCTTCGTGATCGATGAGACCCAGATCAACGGCAATTTCTACAAGGGCGGGATTCGAGCCGAACTCTGCCAATCCATGCTGGCCTCGGTGCGTGGCAATGCATAGTGCCCGCTTCGAGATTTCCGCGTTGATCCGTGCCGGTATCACTCTGGCTCGGGTCAAGGCCCGCGTCGGGCGGATGACCCGGTCTCATGGGCTGTTTCTTGCGGTGGTCGTGTTTCCGACCTGCACCGCGGTCGGCTACTTCGGGTTCATCGCTCACGACGTATACGTATCCGAGTCGCACTTCGTGGTACGCGATCAACAGCATCAAACGGCCAGCGGTCTCGGCAGCCTTCTGCAGGGAGCCGGACTATCCGAAGGGCATGACGAGGCGTACAGCGTGCAGGATTTCCTCTCTTCCAGAGACGCACTGACGATGCTCGATAAGCGATTCCATCTGGCGCGCTCCTACGGCCGCGCCGACATCGACTGGCCCAGCCGCTTTCCCGGCCTTGACGGCGACGACAGTTTCGAGGCGCTTCTTCTGTACTACCGCAAGCACATAGTTGTGACGGATTTCGATGCGACCGCATCCATCTTGACTTTGACCGTACGGGCATTCACCGCAGAAGACGCATACCGAATCGACGCCGCCCTCCTCGAGATGAGCGAGGATTTCGTCAATCGATTGAATCAACGGGCGCGCGCCGATCTCATGACGTTCGCCGTCGCCGACGTGGGCGCCGCCGAGAAGGATGCCAATGCGGCGGTGCGCGCCGTGTCGAGTTATCGCAACGAATCGTCGGTGTTCGATCCGGAAAAACAATCAGCATTGCAGCTGGCGCAGATCGGCAATCTCCAGCAGGAATTGATCGACACGCGCAATCGGATCGCGGATGTCCATTCGGTGGCCGCCGACAATCCGCAGCTCCCGGTGTTGCAAGGCCGGGTACGAATATTGCAAAACGCGATCGATGCCGAGACGGCCAAGGTGGCCGGCGGGCGACAGTCGCTGTCGAGCAAGTCGGCGGAATACGAAAGTATCGAGCTGCAGCGTGACTACGCGGATAAACGACTCGAGATTGCGCTGACGTCGCTGCAGGAGGCGCGGGAAAACGCCATGAAGCAGCAACTGTACGTAGAGGGCATCGCGCAACCCAACCGACCTGACATCGCCATCGAACCGAAGCGCGTCCGCGACATCGCCGCCACGTTCCTGCTGTGTCTGGTCATCTGGGGCGTGCTCTCGCTGTTGGTTACGGCCGTGAAGGAACACGGGGAGTGACCGACGCCGCGAGTCACACGGGCGCGTTCGCTCAGGGCCTCCGGGTTCAATCGAGGGTCGTCGGCGCTTTGATCATGCGCGAGATCATCACCCGCTACGGGCGGCACAACATCGGGTTCATGTGGATATTCGTCGAGCCGATGATGTTTACATTGGGTGTCGTGTCGCTCTACCTGCTGTTCAACCATCATCCACCGGGGGTGTCGCTCGTCCCGTTTACCATCATCGGCTATTCAACGGTGCTTCTATGGAGGAACACGATCAGCCGCTGCGGCAATGCCATCGAGCCCAACAGGTCGCTGCTCCATCATCGTCACGTGAGGGTGATCGATCTGTTCATTGCGCGGCTCATTCTCGAAGTCGCGGGTACATCCATCGCCTTCCTCATTCTCGCCACGCTCATGGTATTCACGGGCCTCATGCCGCCGCCCGACGACATTTTGGAGATGATCGTCGCCTGGGCATTGCTCGGCTGGTTCGCGATGTGCATGGGGTTGTTGATAGGCTCTCTCGCCGTCGTATCGGACGCCGTCGAACGGGTGTGGCATGTCTGCGCTTATCTTTTCTTGCCGGTGTCCGGGGCATTTTACATGGTCGACTGGCTCCCACGGGCGCTGCAGCCGTGGGCACTCCTCATTCCCTCGGTGAATTGCGTCGAGCTTCTGCGCGACGGGTATTTCGGCGCGCAGGTCCACGCTCATTACGACATCGCATATGTTGCGGTGGTGAATATCCTGTTGATGCTGGCGGCCTTGCTCACCCTCAAGCGTGTTGCCACGACCGTGGAGGGCGCATGATCCGGCTCGAGCATGTCGTGAAACGCTACCACACCCGGCACGGAACACATCCGGTGTTGAACGGCGTTTCGTTGCAGCTCAACCGGGGCGATAAGCTCGGGATACTGGGCCGCAACGGCTCCGGCAAGTCGACGTTGATCCGGATCATCAGCGGGGCCGAACTGCCGACTGACGGGCGCGTCATCCGCCAGATGTCCGTTTCATGGCCGCTGGCGTTCGGCGGTTCCTTCCAAGGGAGCCTCACGGGGATGGACAACCTGCGATTCATATGCCGCGTGTACGGTGCAGATTTCAAGTCCGCGCTGCCCTTCGTGCAGGAGTTCTCCGAACTGGGAAAATTCTTGCGGGAGCCGGTCAAGACGTACTCCTCCGGTATGAGCGCGCGCCTCGCCTTCGCCATTTCGATGGCGATCGAATTCGATTGCTTCCTGATCGATGAGGTGATTGCGGTGGGCGATACCCGCTTTCACGACAAATGCCGCCAGGAATTGTTCGAGAAAAGGCGCGACCGCGCCTTGATCGTCGTGTCCCACGAAGCGCACAACATTCGCGAGCATTGCACGCGCGCTTGTGTGCTGCGCGACGGACTTCTGCAGGAATATCCGGACGTCGACTCCGCCTACGAAAGCTACAACACCCCCGAAATACCCGGAAGCGCAAACCGTGCCGCCTGAGAAACCGACCGTCGTGATGGAAATGCGCCCCGCCTTCGACGGATTCGCAGGCATTCCGCAGGAGGTGCGGCTCCTGTTTCGCGGCCTGCGTATGCTCAAATCCGTCGACGTGGGCGGGATGATGCAAATGTCGCATCGAATGTTGGCGCGAGGCACGGAAGACAAGACCTGGTTCTTCAAGAAGCCTTCCCGATCGCGGGCCTGGCGGATCAACCGCTATTCGCAGGTCGTTATTTCGGCGGCCGAACGGCCGTTTTCGACGATGATGGACGCGTTTGTGGCTTGGATGGAGCGGCGCTTCTCGGCGTTGAGCTTGACGGCACGGACGCTCCTTTGCATGGATCGCATCCGCCTCACTACCTTCGAAACCAAGAATTTCGAGGACTTCGTGTGGCGGACGTTCTTCTCCAAGACGCTGCCGGCGTCGGATTTCGATCTGGTGACCAGCGCCACGCTGAAGGTCTGTCGGACGCCGTGGAACTCCATGCATGCGGTAGGGCTGAACACGGTTCGTCTGCTGCTGCGTCCGCGCTACGCCAGGCTCGACACCACCGGGATCGACATCTTCATCGGCCAAACCCCGTACCCGGCGCGCTTGGCCCGCGGCACCGCGCTCGTGATCCGCTATCACGACGCGCTGCCGGTATTCATGCCGCACACGATCCCGGAGAAGGCGCACCATCAAGCGACGCACTTTTATGCCCTGATGAACAACGTGAATTCCAACGCCTACTTCGCGTGCGTATCCGACGCGACGCGCTCCGACCTCTTGAAACTATTTCCTCAAGCCGCGGCGCGCGCCGTCACGATCCCCAATATGGTCTCGCACCACTACTTCCTGGAAGAAGCATCGGCGCCGGCTCAGGTCCCGGGCATCATCCGCTCGCGCCTGTACACCGCCGACAACCAGGGCAAGGAACTCGACATCGCGCCAAAGTTCTTGACACTGCGCGAGCAGGAGAACTTCTACACCAAGCACCTCAGCATGAAGGGCTTCAAGTACCTTCTGGTGGTGTCGACCATTGAGCCGCGCAAGAATCACGCCCGGTTGCTGGCGGCCTGGGAGGCGGTCAAGGCCGAAATCGACCCCTCGATCAAACTGGTGGTCGTAGGCACTCTCGGGTGGAATTGCGAGTCGCTGACCGCGGATTTCAAGTCCTGGATCGACCGCGGTCAACTCTTCATGCTGAACGCCGTGCCGGCGCCCGATCTGCGTGTGCTCTACCGTCACGCCGTGGCCACGGTTTGCCCGAGCCTCGGCGAGGGCTTCGACTTTTCGGGCGTCGAGTCCATGGCCAGCGGCGGCCGCGTCATCGCCTCAGATATCCCCGTGCACCGCGAAATCTACGACGACGCATCCGAGTACTTCAATCCCTATTCGACGTCAAGTTTGCTCGACGCGCTCAAGAAGGTCGTCTATGCCCCGGACGCCGCCCGGGTGCAGCATACGCTGGAGGAGGCGGGCCAGGCGGTCGCCGCCCGGTACCAGCCGGAGCGGATTCTGCCGCAGTGGGACCGGTTCCTCGCGCGCGTACTCGCTGAACGTCCGGATGTGGTGAACTGGGCGGACCGGGGCTTCCGATGGATGCGTCGCGCACCGGGCACGGCCGGCACGGCGGATTCCCAATGACCATCGCCCGGCATTGATGATGACACCGGCCAGCCCGTTGCCGAATCGTGCCGAAGAAGCGCGCGATCTCACGCGCGCCGTCTATTCCGCACTTCTGGAGCGCGATCCGGACGAGGGCGGGGCCGAGGTCTACAGCCACCTTTTCGAGCACGGCGGGCAACTGGTCGACGTGATCAAGTGCGTCGCAGCGTCGACGGAGTTTCGTGAGCGATTCATGCGCCAGTGCGCCGGCGAATCAGCGCGCGCCGTATTTCAGGGAATTCTGCGGCGTGACCCGACGCCCGAAGAACTGACCGGCGCGCCGGCCGACGTGGCAGAACAGCTGAGAATGCTGGCCACGTCCGAAGAACATTGGCAAGCTCAGCTCGAACGAAATGCGGCCCGCCTGGCGCACGAGTTGGCGGACCGGATTCAGGCTGACATGCGCGGTGGCGCAATCGACGCACCCGACTTGCGTTCCCGCGGCGCTGTGGACGGAATGCTCCGGCGGATTTCGGCGGTGACCCAGACCGATGAGTACTGCGCGGCGCTCTTTCGTCGGCGCGCGGTCCCCGTGGTCAACGAGATCTACCTGGCCTTGCTGAACCGGGCTGCCGACCCCGCGGGCCTGGCGCAATACGCGCCCGAGCTGGCAGCCCCCGCGGATATCGGCTCAGTCGTAAGAAAGATCGCCGATTCCGAAGAACACTGGCGGCGGCGGCTGCAAGACCACCGCGCAGAACTCGCCGACCTCATCTACAGGAGCCTCCTGCAGCGGCCGGCGACACTGGAAGACCTGGCGCGCTGCGAGAGCCAGAGCGTCGGCACGTTGCTGGAAGAATTGGCGCATTCGGACGAGCTGTGGCATTCGCAGCTGCGGCGGCGCGCACCTGAGGTGATAACCCGCGTCGCGTCCGCAGTGGAGCAGGGGAGCGCCGACCATCATGCTGCTTGGACGGAATTGATTGAAGGCATCAAATCACTCACGGAATCGGATCAGCACTTTGCGCGACTGGTCAACCGCCGCAGCGAAGCGCTGATCAACGCCGTCTACCAGCCGCTGCTGCAGCGGTCGGTAGACCGGGACGGCATGGCCACTTACGGCACCGGAATGCGCAGCCCAGACGACATTGGCCGGATGATCGAGCGTATTCTGGCGTCCCCTGAATATCAGCGGAAGGCAAGGTCTGCGAATCACCCGCCCGCCGCGACTCCTTCTCCCGCGGCCGTCGCATTCGGACATGTCGAGCAGCTTTTCCAGAAACTCGCCCGCCGCGCACCCAGCCCGCTGGAAGTGTCCCACTGCTTGGCCCACGGCGCACAGATCGGTCGCGCCGCACCTGCCGTGCTTCGAGAAGTGGCCATCGGGCGCGAGCCGCGCGAACGAAAGGTGTTGCTGTTTGGTGCCTACGGGAATGGCAACATGGGCGATGCCTACCAAGCCATCGCACTTCAAAAGCATTTGATTCGGAGCTGGGGACTGGACGAATCGCAGGTCTTTGCGACCAGCATCTTCGACACGAGTGATTTTCCGTTTCCCGCCTCTCAGAAACTGCCGGCGGAGACCATTCTCAACACACGATTCGTCAACCAGTTCGACTGCCTGGTCGTCGGCGGCGGCGGACTCATTGCACATCCGCATGCGCCGCTATTTGATGCCAAATGGGTCAGGAAGCTGCATACGCCGGTTCTACTGCTCGGGATCGGCGCCGAACTGCCAACGGTGGAACTGCATCGCGAGTTACTCGAGCGCGCATGGGTGGTGTCCGGACGCGACCAGACGTCAATTGCTGCACTCAAGCAGGTGCGCGCGGACGTCTTGATGATTCGAGACCCGGTCTTGAGCGCAGTCGATATCGAGGAATTGAGCACCTCGGACGCCTGTTCGCGGCCCCCGGCCTTGCCGAACGAGGAGAACCGTGCCGACGTTCTTTGGATTCTGAAGTACCCAGACTCCCAGAAAAACGCTGACTTTCTCAGCGCGGTGGCCGACTTGATCCGGGAGCAACCACGGGTCCGGCACACCGTCGTGGCGATCGAGCCCGACCGCGATCAGGTCCTCGAGCAATTCCTGCCTGGAAAGATCCACTATTTGCGCAGCTTATCCGACCTCGCTCCGTCGCTCGAGAGCGCCCGGGTGGTGGTATCCATGCGCTATCACGGATGCATCTTTGCCGCACTCGCCGGCAAGCCATCGGTAGGCTACTCGCAGTCGAAGATCAAGCACTTGTACGCCGACAAATTGATTCCGGGACTCTATGAGCCCGCGTTCGATCAGCTCGAGGAAATCGTTTGCGCGCCTGAACAAATCAAGTCTCGCTTTGGAAGTCTCAATACCCTGCGGCGGGACTTTTGCTCACAACTCAAAACGGTGGGATCCCTGGCGCTGATGGAGGATTGGTCCGCCACCGCGACGCAGCCGAAAGGACACGTCCGGCGGTTCTTGACATCCATATGAAAGCGCACGACCACACCAGCCGCCCTCGGGTAATCGTCCGACTATGGCGCGGCGCGGCATTGATCCTGACCGTGGCTTGCGTCGCGTGTTCGGTACTCCCGACCAGCGGCCCCTCGCGCAGCCAGGTGCAGGCGGTGGACGCCGACATCTCGATCGTGGACGTCGACGCCGCAGTTGCCAGGCAACTTTCGGAAAGGCGCATCCAAGAGCCATTTTCCAAGTTCTTTGCGAACGAACCCACTCGACAAGAGACGGTGAGTCCAGGAGATGTCGTCGAAGTCGCCATCTGGGAGGCGCCCCCGGCAGTCTTGTTTACGTCGGCGGCGAACACCGGCGCACCGGCAACGGGCGCGATGATCACTCCGTCGAACGGTACGACCTTCCCGCAACAGATGGTCGGCAGCGAGGGCATGATTTTCATCCCCTTTGCCGGACCCGTCGAAGTGGCGGGAAAGAGCGTGACGGACATTGCCGCCGAACTCACGGCGCGCCTTCAGGGAAAGGCGAATCGCCCGCAGGTGCTGGTGCGGCTCATTTCCAACAACACGGCGTATGCCACCATCGTGGGCGAGGTGACTGCGAGTACGCGAATGCCCCTCACGCCGCGCCGGGAACGGCTTCTCGATGGCTTGGCCGCCGCCGGCGGCACGAGACAGCCCATCGGAAAAGTGACGCTGCAATTGACACGGGGCGACGTGGTGCATGCCCTCCCCCTCGACACCGTGATTCGTGATCCGCGCCAGAACATTCCACTACAGGCAGGCGACGTTGTGACCGCGCTGTATCAATCCTTCCACTTCACCGCCTTGGGCGCAGCCGGCAGGAGCGATGAGATCAATTTCGAATCGCAGGGGATCTCGCTCGCCCAAGCGCTTGCGCGCATCGGTGGGGTACTCGATTCCCGAGCCGACGCGACGGGTGTCTACATCTTTCGATTTGAAACCGACGGCGCAACGCAGTCCAAGCATCCGGTCATCTACCGGATCAACCTCAAAGACCCTAGAACGTTCTTCGTCGCACAGACGTTTCCAATGGAAGATGACGACGTCCTCTACGTGGCGAATTCGGCGGGCGCCGAACTCCAGAAATTCCTCAATCTTCTGTTGTCTACGGTATATCCCATTCAAGGCGCAGTCTCGCTCACGAAATGATTGCCGTCCCAATGAACCCCGTGAAGGGACCTGACATGCCGGTTGTTCCCGCTGCGATCATTTCGAGCGAAGTACTCGAAAGAATAGACGCGAAAATCGCTGCGGCGGAAGCAACCGCATCGAACGATGCCGATTTGCGTTCAAGGTTGTCGAGGATATCCGCTGAATTGTCCAGCACCCTGGCCTATCTGCCTTCCGTGGGCGACCCATTTTCAAGCGCTTATGTCGATGAGGTGGCGAGAATACATGGAGATCTCATCGGTAAGAGCTACAGCGTTTCGACGGAAGGGCTTCCGGGACTCGACCCGGCGTGGGAGGAGCACTGGGCCTTTCCCTATGGAACCCGGGCGCATTCGATCGTCGGTGGATTCCTCATCGCCTATGGATACATCATACAGATCATGCAGCTTCCCCCAGGGGCGAGGATTCTGGAAGTGGGTTGTGGACTGGGCAGCTTCACATTCTTGCTCGCAAAAATGGGTTACCAGGTGGATGCGCTCGACGTCAGTGACTCGCAATGCAATATCGTCCGTAAAGTCGTGGAGAGATTACCGACGAGCCCGAATGTGATATGCCGGCCGTTGGACGAATACCTCGATGGTTGTGTCGAACAATATGACGCCGTGATTTTTTTTGAATCCTTTCACCATTTCCTGGATCACTGCAAGTTGCTGCAGACTCTGGTGAAAAGGCACTTGTCTCCGAGGGGGAAAATCGCGCTGGCGGGAGAACCCATCCTGCGGGAATCCAACGACATGCTCCCTTATCCGTGGGGTGTACGCCTGGACGGCGAAAGCTTGCGCGCGATGCGCAAATGGGGATGGCTCGAACTCGGCTTTACCGAAGCCTACATCAAAAACATGTTTGCGCGGATCGGGCTCTCGTTCGACCGGCAGACGCTGGAAATCTCACCGTGGGCGGACGTTGTCGTGGGCATTCCTGATTGAGCAGGTTCGACTACTTGATGGATATCATCACTGAAGCGGATTTTCGAGACGATCCGTTCCGGCACATCTATCTCGAGAATTTCTTTTCCGAACGCGATTTCGCGGAAATCATCAACTCCCCTGAAGTCAACATTGCGGCGGTTGAAAGCGACGAACAATTGATCGCGGCATTGCACGAGCGGCATTTCAATGAAATCCCCTTCCCAGGCACCACCACCGATATTCCGGCATATTTACGCTGGCATGCGGACCGGTCGAGCCAGGAGAACCTGAACCAGAAGACTTGCGAGGGCTTTGGCGTGACATTTCGCTTGCTGCAGACCGACGCCGGCTCAATCTTACGCGAGGTTGGCGATTACTTTGCATCCGCCGGATTCTGGGAAGGCGTAGCAAAGAAATTTGGCATCAATGTCGACGAGACGCGAAGCGATTTTGGACTTCAGAAATATCTGGATGGATACGAGATCAGCCCCCATCCGGATATCAGGAAAAAGGCCCTGACGTTCATGGTCAACATCAATCCCGCCGCGGATTCCGAGAATCTCGACTATCACACCAGGTACTTGACCTTCAAGCCGGAACGGTCGCAGATGCTGGAGCATTGGATCACGCATGAGGACGTCGACCGCTGCTGGGTGCCGTGGGATTGGTGCGATACCCATAAACAACAATCCAAGAACAACAGCCTGGTGATGTTTTCACCGTCCAATCATTCCTTGCATGCCGTGAAGGCACGCTATGATCACTTGAGGACTCAACGAACCCAGTATTATGGAAACCTCTGGTTCAAGTAGCGGCCAGAAGCCTGGTCAACTGCACCGAGATGAGATCAAGGCCGGCGGCCAGGCGCTGTTTCTCCAGAAGGCTCTCATCGAGCTTCGCTGCGACGGCGGCGTGCGACGCCTCGTACTCGGCGAGAACGCCGCCAAACAGCCGACTCGACTGGTCCAGCAGGCCGCGCACCCGATCGAGCGTCGCGCAAGCGGCGCCGGAATGTGGATTTCGCGCGAGATCGAGCATGGCGCCGTGAGCGAGCGCGGTCCACTCGTGCAATGCGGGATCATCGATGACGAGCGCATCGTTCGCCGATTGCGCCGGTAACTTCGATATGAGGTATTCGTCGATGAGGGCCGCAGCGCTGTCCGCGCGCTCCGGCCAACAAATCCCGGTGTCGGCCGAAATTTTGGCCATTACTCCGCGCCAGTCCGCCTGTAAGTCCTGCCAGCGGAAAATGGAGCGAATCTCGAGGCGGCTTTGTGCTTCCGCATCGAGTACGTGCCGCAACCACAGCAGCGCCCCCAAGCCGATCGGCAACCCGTGTTGTCTCCTGAGCGATTCGCAAACCTCCACAGGCGACCGAACCGGAATCACCACGCATGCACGGGCATCGATTTCCCGCAGCAGGCTGAGCCAGAACGACGCGAAGCGGCACATGCGGGGATCTTTGAGAACCGCGAGGCCGGCGCGGCCGAACTCCGCCGCGAAGACATCCTTCGCGCGCCGCATGAAGGTCGCGGCGGCCGCAGATTGATACCACCCGGTATCGAAAGGACGCCAATCCTGCCACCGCGATCCCGCGGATGCCAGGATTTCGTCATTCAGTTCCATGAGTGCTTTCGATTCAAAGTAGCCGCGGGGATTGCCGGCATTGGCCGGCATCAAAGTCGCCGGCGTCGCGCACCCCAGCCTCGCCAGCGTACCGGCCAACGCGCTGGTGCCGCTGCGATGCATTCCGAGGACCATGACGACGCGTGCCATGAACGAACGCGCCTACGCGCCGATCCACGCGGGTGCGCGGCCGTTCCAATGCAGGATATTGGCATCGTCAACCGCCAGTCTCGCGGCGCGCAGAAAATCGTCGTTCCACGGAAGCGGTCGACGCGCAAGGGCCGTATTGTCCACACATAGGTTCCAGGTGCTGCTGCTCGCAACTCGATGTTCCAGGCCCAGGCACTGGATCGCCCATATCAGGGCACCCTGATCGTGCCAGGAAATCGCCTCTCGAACGTTCTCATCGACCGCGGCGCGCTCGACCGCGAAAAGGTATGCATCGATCGCCGCCGAATCTCGCTGCGGCCGCCACGCCGAAACGCCCGCGTTGACCATGGGAACCAATGGATCGAATCGCCTGGCTATCGGCAGCAGATCGTAGAGCCTGGGGTTGTTGGCAGTATGTTGCGGCGCCTTGTTTTCCGGGGTGAACACCGGTCCGGTTTCGATTGCCGCGAACAGCTCGCCAAGATGTCTCAAGACGACGAGATCACAGTCCATCCAAATCACGTCCCGGAACGGCGCGTGCTTGATCAGCAGAGGACAAATCCATAGAGGCCAAACCCGTTTGTTCACCTTGGACAACGGCGGCGCGCGGCTGGTGACCTCCTTGATCCGTTCGATGAGCGGATCTTCCGGCAGCGCCAGCAGTTGGAGGTTATGGAGCTTCCGCGCCGCAGTTGCTTGATCGGCGGTCAATCCGAGGTCATAGCAGGCAACGACGCACGGATGACTTTCCTGCACCGACCTATGCAGCATCAGCAGCCCAGGGAAGTAGTTCGCATCGCACAGCGTAACGATTCCGCCGCTTGCGATCACGCGCGTTCCCGCAGGGCATTGAGTACCGTATCGTCGTAAATCAGATCGCCGCTCAGCAGCCGCTCCTGGGCTTGACGAGGCGTAACCACCAGTTCCTCGTAGCGCTCGGGAAGGCCGCCGGCCTGCCAGATCCCATAGAGGTTTCGCCAGGTCGATCCGCAGCTTGGATTCAATTCCGTGTTGCGGGCATAGGCGGCGCCGCCTTTCTTTATCTTATTCTCGAACTGGACGTAGGACCGGATGGGATAGTGGAGGATCTGCAGCGCTCCCTGGGCGGCGGGTAAGGCCGATCCGGCACGAAGCACGCGATGATTCCCCTGCTCAATTTCTATATCGTGAAACCCTCTGTGGCACACCTTGGGTGGTAAAGGCCCGCCGTCGGTGTTGGTGGACTGCCGCTCGCGAAAAAGCATCCGCCCGGCAAATGACCCATCAGGCGGTTCCGCCGAGGCCGATTCCGTCGGCACGAAATTCGAGCGCGCCACCTCAACGCAATCCACGCCCGAGTCGACTCGCCTCAAATATTCCTTGACGGCACCCGCGCGTGGCGTACCCATCCAGAATTCGTCGGCGTCGCAGTTGATGACCCAGTCGGCGCCGTGCTCCTGCGCGGCCATTCGAGCCATTCGGGTCACCCACCGGTGCTGAGAATAATCATCGCCCGGTTCGAAGAGGTAAGCGGCGATTCCTTGGCGGACATACGCTTGCGCTATCTCCCGAGTGCCGTCGACCGACAGATTGTCGGTGACGATGAAGAAGTCGACCCCCTGAGCAATATGGAATTCCATATTTGCGCCGAGGATATCCTCCTCGTCTCGCACTAGAAGTGTCATGACCAATTTCATGCGGTTGATGCGCAATCGTCAGCCGCGACGCTTGATGACGACACTTCTGAGATGCTGACGAAGGCAAGACACCGTCGTCGCAATCTGTCCCCGCTCCTGCTCGATCCTCGGTCGAAACAACAGGAAAAAAAGCGGTATCATCGGCAGATAGAGAAGGTCGGTGAATGACGCATCGAGCGCCAGCGCCAAGGGTCCCCACACCTTGTAAAGACTTTCGTCGACAAAGGGGATGTAGGCTTGTCCCCGCTTGGTAAACACGATCACAGGGAATGCATTGAGCCGGAACTTCAACCACTCGTAGAGCAGGAAAAGAATGGCGACGCTGATCAGGAACGCGGTGCCGTCAGACGCAAGCAAGGCGGCGCAGAACGCGAGTATCTCGAGCGGCAGAACCGCATTCACCACGAAGACCACCAATCTTTCATGCCCCAGCCGATGAACGACGGTTGACAGCCCCGCTCGTCGATCGTTGTCCTCGCTTTGTAATTGGTGCGACAGGATGCCGCGCACGCCGGTCGCCGCGGCCCAGAGCAATACCGGAACGACCATGCGCCAATTCGGTTGGCGTAGGCCCAGGTGCGCGACGATCACGAACGTCAAAACTGCCGAATAGACGTGGGCGGCATACGCATCGGCGAATATTCCGGCCCATCCCCGCTCCTTGATGCGCAGCGGCGGCACGGAGTACGCCAACGGCAATGAAAGCTCGACGAGGGTCAGCCAAAATCCCGCTGCCCCTCCCACTGAGGCAGCGAAGCCGAGCGCGAACAACGCAGAGCAGACGATGATGCTCCACATCCAGCGGCCGCCGTCTTTCGCAGCCGCATTGACCCGTCCAATCCTAGAATCCTCGTCCATGTCGAACAATTCATTGAGGGCGTAGGCGTAATTGGCGATGCCGCAGACGGTGCCGAGCAACCCGACGAGCGCCGCAACCGCGCTCCACGTGCAAGGTTGGCCGTCGATCAACAACAGCAACAAAAGTACCGCAAGCGGCATCTTGTTGTACCACCACGCTCGAGGTCGGATAAAAATCCTCACGGTGCGTCCGCGCTAAGAGACGACCGCCAGCAGCCGTTCCGCGAATGCGCGATCGCCATGGTGTCGAGCGGTCCTTTGTCTGACCTCCTGGTCGACACCATCAACATCCGCCTGCTCCCATCCGCAGGCCAATTCCTCGATGCTGCCAAACGTGGAGCCGGCTCCGACGCCGGAAATGATCTCGGCTGAAGCGCCAATCTCATAGGCATTGACGGAGCAGCCGGCCACCAAGGCCTCAGCCACTGCGATGCCGGAATGGTCGCATTTGAAGTATTCTTCCGAACTTTTCACGCCATAGCCGCAGGCATTGGCATAAATACAGGATTGCGAGCGAAGGTCGTCGAGCACGCCGAACGGAGGGGCGAGCACAAATCTCACCTTGATTCCGCCGTCGACACTGTCCTTCAGGCGCTTGAAGTACGCACGATGGATCGGGCTGTTTGGCACGCTGCCGCATAATATGAGCGTCCAATCGGATCTGAACTGCTTGGAAGTCGCTTTGAGCGCCTCAATGAGGGCATCCTGGCGACTGTGCGGCGAGAAGCGCCCGATCGACAAGATAAACGGCTTGTTGTTGCGAGGCAGCAGCAGCAACCTCTCCGAGGCGACCGGCGGCGTCACCACTTCCACCAGCGCTGTGCGGCCGCACGAGCGGAGTGCCTCCTCATAGGCCAGCTTGGTAAACTGCGAACCGACGATGACCTTTTCGCATCGCGCCAGCGCCTCGAGTTGCGCCGGTCGATGCGCATCTGTCGATTGAAGATCCGGAAACGGAAACTGGCAGTGAAAAAATGCGCGCCGGGCGGATGGTACGAACCTCGGCAGCCATTCAGCGCCTGTCGTGATCACCCGTTCGAGCCGTCTGCGCGGTAGACGCTCCACCGTCGTGGTGGCCACTCGGCCGGTCGGCAGCCCGAGATCGAACATGACATTGTCGAGCCTGATACGGCTGTATGGGTCTGGCGTCGCAAATGCGGCAACACCCAGTTCGCTCAACGCGAGGGTGGCCGCCAGTATGTATCGCTCGGCGCCGCCCGGCACCAAAGGGTACGGCGAGAAAGTCGCCTGCGTCACGTCATCGATCCGCGGCGCATCTCGCACGGTACGCGCGGGGATCAGCGCCCGCGGGAGATTCGCCGCCGACCGTCGCGACAGATACCCACTCCAGATTGAGCAGAAAATCTCCTTATTGTGCTCATCGCTCGAATCGGCGGGCTGACGTCTCTTCAGATGCCGGGTGGTCACGTTCTCGATGTGCACACAGCCGGCGTCTCGCACCAAGATCGCGTGCTTGCCGAGCAAGTTCAGCCGCAGGCAAAGATCGGTGTCTTCGTAGTAAGCCGGCTCATAGCGGTAATTGAAGCCGCCGAGTTCCAAGAACACATCCGCGCGAATCATCAGGCACGCGGCCGATGCATAGTCGACTACCTCGTATTCGGGGAGCGCGGATGGATCGATATCGCAACCCACTTTTCCGCGCTGCAGAGCGACCCCATTGTGCGTGATGAAGGATCCCGCCTCTTGAAGCCGTCCATCCGGATACCGGAACACCGGCGCCGCCGCCCCGCAATCTCCGTTGACCTTGAACGCGCGCAACAGCGCATCGATGCACCCCTCGGCCGGAAAGGCGTCGTTGTTCAAGAAGACCAGGTACTCGCCGCGCGCCGATTCCGCGCCCAAATTGTTGCCCTCTCCAAAATATCGGTTGAGCGGGAGCCGGACGCAGTGCACAGGCAGTCCCTGGGCGATAAGGAAGTCATATGCTTCCGGGTGGCTGCCGTTGTCGACCAGGATCACCTCGAAAGGGACGGAAATGGATGACAAGAGAACTGCGCGCGCACTCCAAATCGACATCGGCGATTTGTTGTAATTGAGAATGATGATCGAAATGCGCGGGATCTCCCCCACCAGGGAGACATTGTGGTCCCACGTTGGAGCGCTCGAAACCGGGAACGGCAGCGCAGAAGCGCAGGATGCCTCCGATTGAGCCTCGATGCCGACGATCAGGCTGTTTTCCGCCATCAAACACTCGTGCCGATGCCCGACGCTCGAGGTGATGGTAAACGGCATCGCCGCAAAGGCGCCTGAATACGGCTTGGCATCGAACTCGAGTTGAAGCGGACCCCACGGTTCGATCTCCTCCCAAAGGACGATGGCGGATTTCTTGCCGACCGACCAGGTGCCCCACTGTTCCGCTTCGCCGAAGCCGCTGAGCACGTAGTCGCCGGAGTTCCCACGCTCCGTGAAATCGATGTCGCACAAGACTCTTCCGGTCAGGGACGAAGTGATCGTGAGACGCGTGAACCCCAAGGCCAATTGCCGCGTGTCATCGTTCTCGCCAACGCAGGCCGGTGATGAGGTCGCTGCGTACTCGAATTGAAAAGTAACCGGGCTTGTCGGGTGCATCGCCCGGAGGGACCGTGCGGCGTGTGCCCCGTTGACTTCCGGGCCGGCCGACGCTTCCTTCGCGGCGTTGCCTGGCATTTCGATTTCTCGCAGCCCTGAGGCCATCGCATGCACCTGCTGCTGGATGGCCCGGGTCCGTCGATGCTTCGCGCCCATCCGTTCGGCGCCAAATAGGCGAGCGAGCCAGTCGCCCATCAGGGGTGCCATCGCCAGGCGCTGAAGAAAGGCGGCCCGCCGCAGTCCCGGCAACGGCACAGGGCGCGTACGGCCTTCCGCGGAATCTTGCAATTCCCGTAGGATCGAGAGTTTCGGAGAGCCGGTGAGCAATCGATGCAGGTAGTGAGCGCCGCCTTCCTGGTCCGGTGCCCGGCCGAGCACCACAGTGTAAGCGGCGTCAACGAACGCGGATCCCTGAAGATTCGCGGCTGCCCGCCACGATGCATTCTCGATGTCGACATTCGTCGGCGACGCACCTCGCTTTGAATCGCCGTCCGTCGTCAACCGACACAACTCAGTCGCGCCCCTCCGCGCCTCGCTCAATCGGGAGCGAAGCCCCTCGATGATGCGGATTTGGCGGTCGGACTCGCCGTTCAATCGGTCGATTGCCTCATCGCCGGCTTCGACCAGGTTCTCCAAGAACGTGATCCGCTGCGTGCGCGCGAGCATCACCGTCGCTGCTCGAGCAATCTGGCGTGTCACACTCCGGACGGCTTGAAGCTCGACGGTCGTACTTTCCTGTTGATCCAAATCCGCTCCTCCAAACGAGTGATTGACCAGCGACCATGCGCATCGCGCATCACAGCGTGATCTTCGATTTAGCTGAGAACGGTGACACGTGACCGAATGCAGTGATGTGACATAACGCCCAACAATCAGCCCTGCGCCTCTGACTTGCGGCAAAAGATTTCCAAGCCGCAAATCAGTTCGAGGGACAGCTTCGGGTTCCACGCGATGCCGGCAGCCTGTTCGTATTTGCGCCAGCGATCGTAAACCGGTTGGTAACTCGGTTCGCGCACGTACTTGAGCCGGAATCCGAGTTCCTGGATGAGATCCACGGTACTCGCGATATCGGGCATGACCAGGCGGTAAACGCTGTTCAGTTTCTTCAAATCTTCCTGCTGCATTTCGGACAACTCGGGTCTCGAACGGAAGTCCTGGCAGTAGAAATCCTTGATATAAAGGTAGCCGCCTGGCTTGAGAACCCGCTTCGCCTGCTCGATGACCATCCGGTAGTCGCGCGCGTGACAGATGCTTTCGAGGAACAGCACCCGGTCAAAGGTGCGGGCCGGATAGAGGTCGCCCAATTGATGGAAATCGCCCTCGCGCACGTTTATGCAATCCGCAAGTCCACGGGCGCTCACCCGATCTTGGGCTTCGCGCACCTGCACCGGCGAAATGGTTAGCGCTTCCACGGTCACGTCGCGGTGCGAGGCGATCCAGATGGCGGGACCACAAACACCGCAACCCGCGTCGAGTATTTTCATGCCATCCGCGATGCCGGCCGCCTCGACGATATATCGAAGCAGATGTTCGGTCGATTCGGTGCGGTATCCTTGGAAGACATCCCCAAAACCCTCGATGTATGCCGCCGTCTTCTCGTCGTAGTAGTTCTTGACGTCAGTGGTGTCGTGAGCCTGAACCGGTATTCGCGCGTCGCGAATCGCTACGATGGCTCTTGACCGGATCTCACCGCCCTTGTCGAGCAGCGCCGCGAATTGTCGTTCGGTCGGGTACCAGTTTCGGTTCTTGGTAAACCCCAGGCTCCGCCAGTGGGGTTGCCGGGTCGTCAGCTCGGGAAGGTGGGTGGTCAGGTAGAAGTCTTCGTCGATGGCGATCACTTCGAAGACGCCGGGCTTATCCCGGTCGAAGAAGAAGTGCACGGGCTGGGCGTCGGAGGGTACGCAGACTATTTGAATCGCGATCCGCGCCTCGTCCGAATCGTTTTTTGCGGACCAGTGGATCAGGGAGTCATCGAAAATCAGCGCCTCGCCCGCGCTCATCGGGATGATTCTGAGATACTTGTCGAGCAGCTCCCTGCGAAAATCCTTGAAGTAGGCAGGCGACGTCGGGCCTTGCACATGGGGCAGAATTTTATGGCTGCCGGCTACGATCTGGATGGCGCCGTTCGACTCGTCCACCTCCACCAGGGGACACCAGATCGTGAGGCTCGTGTCGTTCAGATCGGCAAGAGCCGGCCAGTTTTGGTGAATCTCGAATTCACCCGTGCCCGGCGGTTTGGCGTAAAAATTGGAGGTTAGAATGTGGTATCCGCTCAGATACCGGGCCACATACGGATCGAAGAATTCCCTGATCAGGCGGTGCGCCTCTCTCCTGTATCCGGTGTTGGTATCGAGAAACGAACAGTGATACCGACGCTCAAATCCGCTGCGCTCGTCAGGCGCGAAGTTGTCATCCGGTTTAAGGGTGGCGAGCTGCGCTCGCATGCGGGAAACCTCGGCCGTCGAGAGCATGGGAACCCGGGCATATCCCGACCGGGCGAAACCTCGCTGTAATTCAGGATCGTTGAAAATTTTTCGCGCGTTCGAACCCACGGTGCACGCTGTCTCACCTTCAGCGTCCATGCGGACGGTCAAGTTGGGGCCTGCGAGCAGGCAGTCCTGGCGATGCCCGACGCTGGACGTCACGGTAAAGGGGATCGCCTTGAAGGCACCCGCGTACGGCTTGGCGTCGAAGGAGAGCTGAAGCGGACCCGGCGGTTCGAACTCGTGCCGCAGGACGATGACCGATTTCTTGCCGACAGACCATGTTCCCCACTCTTCCGATACGCCGAAGCCGCTGAGAACATAGTCGCCGGAATTCCCGCACGCCGCGAAATCGATGTCGCACAACGTTCTTCCGGTCAATGGCGACGTGATGGTGAGCCGCTTGAACCCCAAGGCCAATTGTCGCGTGTCATTGTTCTCGCCGACGCTGGCCGGTGACGCGGTTGCCGCGTACTCGAACTGCAGCGTGACGGGTGTAGCCGGGCTCGTCGCGCGCGTCACGGCTCCTGCCTCGTGTTGATCCACCGTCGCTCTCCTCCGCTATTGGCACCGATTAACAGAAGGACGAAGCCTGGTAACGCGTGTCTTGAATGACTGTGACAGGTGGCAAAGCATTAAGATGTGACATAACACGCAACAAACCTATTCCCACTATGGAATATTTAAACTTTGGGAAGCGCACCGCTCCATGTGGCAAGCCGTTCGAAAGTTGGCGATCGCTATTTTCATCCTGGTGGCTCTGCCGGCCGTTTCGAGTTCTGCAGAATACGGCGTTGTCGTCCTCAACACGCTCGGCTGCAACGCAACTTCGTTGGTCCAGGTTCCCGGCACGACGGACACGTTCATGGGCAGGCAGTTGCTCACCGCCGACGGCCGGATAGCCGGCGTCACCGGCCCAAACGACTGCGGCGGCGGCAATCCCGACAATCAAAGGAATGGCAAGGTCTTCAACCGCTGGGCGCTGACGCTCAGCCATTTCGACTGGAATTCCCATCGATTCACGCTGGTCAAAGTACTTCTCGACACGTCGATAGATCCCAACACGCAGCGATCCCGGACGATCATCACGGGCGGCCCGATGAAGGGGGCCGTCATTCGTTCAGCCTACGATCCGGACGTCGTACGCTATCGTGGCGAGTACTGGGTCGTGTACGAGTGCACGCTGGAAGACGGCGGACCATTCGCGGTCCGAGGGACATCGAGTTG
>Ga0116229_10003966_pt1 | contig 24310 bp, 18 predicted proteins | sample S1TSphgellanicum_3_FD_87313 | JGI IMG/M metagenome (GOLD analysis project Ga0116229, IMG submission 87313) | Host-associated microbial communities from peat moss isolated from Minnesota, USA - S1T2_Fc - Sphagnum magellanicum MG | ecosystem: Host-associated > Plants > Peat moss > Unclassified...
ACATTTTATCATGGTAAGCCTTGATTCTTTCAAAATGTTTTAATATCTTCCAAATGTACACAACGCATTAAATTCTTTAATGAATTTCATTATATTCTATTGAACCACTTTAATTTGTTAGAATACAAATACATAAAAAACAACTTCTTCCCATTCGATAGGTGCCAAATGGCAACTCCTCGGGGAAAAGATTGTCTAACTTTCTCAGTCACAACGCAAGTTGGGGACGCAGATTTGTCTACACAAATTCTATGGCCCAAACATTCACAAACTGTTCTAATTCCTCTTGCGACCAAGTTCTTTTGTCTCCCGCATTTTTTTTCCTGGTGTGCCAGTACCTGAAAGGAAAGAAATTCGCGCGCCATGAAAAAAAAAGTAAAATAAAAATTTCTGAATCAGCATCCATCTTGGTTATAGAGTACTAACCTGTCCACGGTGAGATCGCCATGACAGAACCTGTGCCCAAACAATGCCATTTGAGATTCCGGAGAATAGGTGCGGAGCATGGTGCCGTCGTACCAAAAAAGATCTCCTAACGTTTGAACGTGCTTCGAAGCTTCAGTCGACGGAACAAATGCATGCAAAATGATGGCCATCATCTCCCCATTATAGATCAACATCATAAATCTCTTGAAAATCGTCGAAATTTGGATAATGTCCCTTGTTTTCCTTTGAAGATGAGGTCGGGATGCCCATGCCTATTACCTTGCGCATCGAGTCGAGGACACTATGCCCAGTAGCACGAACATGTCGGATAATGGAAGCACTTTCCTCGACTCCCCAATGCTTTATGAAGCTCAATTTTGTGTTCCTAAAAATAATCCGCATCAGATTACAACGAATACCTTCACAAGCGAATTAAAGAAGAAAAAAAAAACCTTGAGCTGGACCAAACAGTTACGTCGAAAACAACACGAGGTTATCATCATGGCTCCTGGTACTATTACCCATTTTGGTACCTCCCAATCAAAGTACGGAAATATCTCAATTGCAACTGTCTTTTGACCCTCCAGTCTTAAATCAATCTTCGTCCCAGACCTTGACATTATTACCATGATAGGTGATGCGCAAAGCACCTTCAAGCGGACCCATTTTGCCTTTCTCTTGTTTTCGAGTGGAATTACTTGTTCGCAAAGATTCATTGAGAACTCGATTAATGCGAGACAAATTTGTCTGTCGAGTTGCATATTGGGACAACGTCTACTTCCGAAAGTACAATGCATAACCCAATTGCCGTCCTTCCCCTCGGATGGGCATGGTGCAATGTTGAAGCCACGCAGATCAGAAGAGTATGACAGTCCCCTGTCTGGGTAAAAAAACATTTTGTGCGTTGCAAAACAAAAATTGCCCTCCGGATGTTATTTCTCTGCCCAACTCTAACCAGGTTCACAATGAAAAAATGTGAGTACGAAGGTATGTAATCGTTTTTTTCCCCTTTCAAGAAGCTTATAGTGTTTAAAACAAACAAAAGTGACAAAGAAAACTCACTTTCCAAGAATCACGAGATCACAGATTTGGACAAGTCCCTGTCAGTATGGGGTGTGGACGGGTAGTTCTCCGTGACCGCCATGTCAACGCATATGTTGTTTAAATTGTTTGTATGGAATAATACTCTGCCTAATGTATAATTTGTTATTAATTTCACGTCTAATGTTATACACAAAATGTTTTTGTATTTTGTGTAAGGAGTTGTTCTTTTTTTTTGCAAATACATTGCGTTTATGGACACATGTTTTATTTTTTGATCTAAAAGGTTGACCATGATTTTTCTTTAAACAGGTTGGGTTATTATTTTCAAAAGCTTTAATTGGACTAACTTAGTCACCCTATTTTTTAAACATTTTAAACGAAAGTAATGTTCTCTTTAAACATTCAAATGTTGTTTTTCTACAACCTTAATTTCTTTAATGTCAAAATCATCAAGCTCAAATCGTTTTGAACATGTTGAACATTTTGATTAGTGATGAAAATTGTTGGTCGTTTAATAAATTTTTTATAAGAGATTTCACCTTTTGAAAAAGAACAACAAAGAGTAAGGATGTAGAATGATCTATCATAATTGTGTCCAACTTTCGAAAAATGTTTTCCATGGGTAGGTAAGAAAGAAACAAGTAAAATGCCATGTCATTTTTTTTATCAAATTAAAAACACATACATTTGAAGTGGTATGGACTTAAAACCCCTTATATGGACTTATATTTGGGCTTTGGTATGTAGAATACTTGGACATGGTTGGTGGTTGTTGTGTGTTAAGGGAAATATTATCTTTTTCTACATCCAACCATTTATAAACTCTTTCAATTGTCCATAGTTTTGAAATGATTGTTTGGCTTGAAAATCTTGGCATTCATAATTGACCAGAAACATTTTTTAGCATGTGATAACACATTACTATTTTTTTTTATGGTTATACTAATGTTTTGTTTAGTGCGAACACAAGGAATTGAAATGCAAAATTTACTATAAGATTTTGAAGCACAAAATCTAGTCTACTTGAATAACTTAAAACCATGACTATAAAAATCAAAATTTAGATTAATCATTTGTCATTGTTTTATACAATTTGAAATGAAAGCTAAAAAATAAGTATATTGAAAACCAAAAGTTGTCTAGTTCTCTTGATATTATTAAATTAAAAAAATCCTTTGGAGTTCTATGTTTTTCATAAAAAGTTTTCAACTTCTTAGGTTGTTACATTTGGAAAATAATTATATGTATTATGATGTTTTGTATCTATTAAAATTATTGCAAGTCGAAAAAATTTCAAATTTTTTATATGAGCACAATAAATATGATCATTTTTTCAAATATGACATTTCTAATAAAACTTTTAGCCTTTCGTCTTGTTTTTCATTTTTATTTTATTTGGATATTTCTTTAAGTGCTATACTTTTGTGTGTTCACTATCATTTTTCACTTTAAAAACATTAATTCATGTGTAGGTGTAAATGCACATTTTCTATTAGTGTTAATGTAAGATTTGTTCTACATCATTTATTTTTTAATCCATTTCATTTACAACAACATTTTATTTTTTAAGTTGTGTTACATGTTATTAAGATTAAATCATATAATTAGGTTTCAATGTGTTTTTTTTCAAAAATTTTAATTTAATATTTTTACATTCTAAAACATTATCATCATTTTCTTTAAAACAACTACTACATTATCTTAATGTTATTAAAATTTATTTTGGAATTGCCTTTTGGTTTTGTTTTTATCCTTACCAATGCAAATTTTTTAAAAACTAGGAATTTACAAATCGTTTTTCGAAGTTTTGTCATCATTTATTGCTATTCATCTATTCACAACTCATTTTTAAAATCTACATTAGAAGTACATAATTTAACATCCCAAAAAAACATGTTCATTTTTTCGAATTTTATTAATGTTGTCGAATATAATTTCCATTTTTTTTTTTCAAACATAAAGAATTTCAATGTTCTTACACCATGATCTAAAAACCCATTAAAAAATAAAAGCTTAAAATATAATTTAAAAACGTATTTAAAAAATCATATTAGTGATTTGAAGAAAAATTTAATGAAAAATGATCCATCAAGATCTAAAACAAATTGAATGAATAATGACCCACCGGTGTTTGAAAAAAAATTTAATGAAAAAACTTCTAAATAATTTCCTTAAATATGGAGTTAAAGAAGAATCCATCCATTAAAAAATGACATCAAAATTTTAATTTGTTGACTACAACTATACTATTAAATGTAGAATTAAGATGTTTTTTTTTTTCCTTTTTGCTCAGTGCTAGAACTGAGAACTTTGAACCCTCATAGTCTAAATTAATTTTTAATTGAAGTCCTAATTAACTTATAGTTAAGTTTTAGTTAATTTCTTATTAAGTCTTAATTAAATGCAAGTTCACTTTTGATAAAATTTTAATTAATTCATAGTCGATTCCTAGTTAAAAATTTTGATTAAAAACTTTTTTATAAGATACACATATAGAAGCCTCCTTGGAAACTTTTTTGAATTAGGTTCCAAAAAGGGTATAAATAGGAGTTGAACTTTTCATTTTCCTTTAGTTTATTCAACATTAGTCCTAAGCACAATCTTGCATCATTACTTCATCATGTGTTTTTTATGTTTGCATAATAAAGATTTGTTTTCACGTTAGTTTTACACATCTCGTTCTTTTGTTCTTATTTTGAATTTCATAATTTTATTTTGTTCCTTGTTTGAAAGTTAAATTTAGACCTTTTTCTTAGCCTTTGTTTTCGTGGTTTTCGTGTTCTTGACAACCAAATTAAAGAATAAATACGAAAAAATAAAAAATATAAAAATCATGTGAAAAACCTTTAGATAAAGTTATATGTTTAATACAAAAAAAATCAAACATTGCGTAATAAATGTTGAAATTTTGTGAAATTGAACAACAAAACAAGATTATAGACTTTAATATAATCATTTAAATTTTCATATTAATCATGTTAACAATTTTAACATGAATTATGATTTTTTTTAAAAATATGTACAATTGAAACGTGAAAATGATGAGGCTATAAAAATTCTTGTCATTTTAAGAACATTTGACATATTAAATAGAAACATAAGAGAAAAAAAATCTTGATGGAAACATTCAAAATTATATATATATGTTTATTTTGAAAAGTTTTGAAAAAAAATCGAATTATTATATAAAAATATGTGTCATTACATTGAACATTTATATTTTTAATGCATTTGGAGTTAAAATTTTAACTACAAATTCAACTTTTGGAGATAAAGTTCATAAATATAAATATATATATATAATAAGATTGAATGACAAGGATTAAATGCAAGAAATAAACATCGTGTACCTTAACATAATAAATTAAAAATTGATGTAAATTATATGTGTACTTTTGGGATGAATTTTGATTATTTCAAACATGTATAGTAAAGATGTGAAATTCATAATACTAAAAAAAGAAATTGTCATTTTAAAAAAATTTTACATATCAAATTCAAGAAATTGGTAAAAATTAAACGCAAATATATCACAGTTTTAAATAATTAAATTTCAAACTTTCATAAATCAAAATACATATACCAAAATATTAAATGACAAGGAATGAATGTAAGAAATAGATAGTATAAACCTTAATATAATAAATTAAAAATTGATGTAAATTATATGTATTTTCTAAGATGAATTTTAATTATTTCAAACATGTACATTAAAGATGTGAAATTGATAATAATGATAAAAAAAAATTCATTAAAAAAGTATTTTACATATCAAATCCAAAGAATTTGTAGAATTAAAATGTAAATATATCACAATTTTCTATGATTAAATAATTAAAATTTCAAAATACATATAATAGAAAATTCAAATTGATAAAAAGAAGGAATTTACATGTATGAAACCTAATATGCATCATCATTATACGTCTTGAAATATATTAAAATATATCAATAATATGTTGGAAAAATAATTTTTTAATAATTTTTTTATTGAATTGTGTGAATATAAATTTTACATATGTACTTGGAATTTGCATTGTAGAATTTATGACTTGATCATTTTCAATATAACACAAGTTTTTTGTTAGGGTTTACATATATTCTCAAATTGTTGCACATGTCATTGAACTTTGAACATAAAATCAATAGAAATAAAAATATAAACATCAAAATTTTAAAATGACAAAGTTTATTGATAAAACATCATAAGGTTTATATGTATATTTCTTCAAATTAAATGTGCAAGGTTGAAAATATTAGAATGTAACTTTGAAACTAAGATGCATTATGTGCAATTCATATGATTGGTAACACCAAGCTCCTTTCCAGTCAATGTGCAAATAAGGTGCATTTTTTATGGGTCATCCCAAGTTGAGTTCTATTCTTTTGGCAATTAAAAAATATATTTTCTTGCAAATGTACCAAGTACATGTACCATATATATTTTAATATAAATATGCATAAATATTGTAAGTCATTCTTTAAGATTAAGTCTACGACTTCAAGATTTGAAAATTTTAATATAAATTATTTCAAAGTATATGTATCAATTACATATTTGTAATTGAGTACAAATACGTGCATCTTGACATTTAATCATTAAAGAAATAGTTATCCAATTCAAAGTCTTCTGCATTTGTATGTTATGAAACATCAAAATGTAAGCATACCAATCATAACACTATGTAACAATAAAAAATAATGTAAGAATGGCATACATGTTATTGTTAAATGACAATATTAAAAAAAATTAATCATAACCAAAAAATTTGATAGATTTAGTGCGCATCAAGTGACTAACTTAAGCTCATATTAACTCAAATAGTATATGTTTATTATATGAAAGTATGGTGTCTCTCCAATTACCACAAGTGTAATTAGAATTATATTTTGATGTTCCAAATAATAAAGCAATTCATCCCTTGACTTCTGTCTTATAATTTAATTTGTATAAGTGTGGTAAATCGCTATTTATTATTAGTTATAATAAATGATGCATTCATCTCACTTATTACATAAGATATTTAAAATAAATAATCACTTTTGCATATCCAAAAAAAAGTTTAAAATTTTGCACTACAAAAATAATGTATGAAAAGTAAATTGATATGATAAAATCTCAATGAAATAAACTCAAAGTGAATTGTAATATTTTTAACCTTGCACATGAAGTTTAAAAAAGATGATAATTGAATTCATCTTTTTGAAAAATGATGAAAACTAATAACCACAATGAAAGGTTATGTAATTTTCAAATAAGTTCACATGTTTAAAAAAGCTAACTAATAATTAATACAATGAAGTTAATGTTTTATGTTGGTTTAATAATCTTGAAATATGCATAATCTCAATAAAAATATAAAACAATGGAATGATTGTTTTACTATGCACATGAATTTTAAACATTTTCAAATGTGAAGTAAAGAATTTGTAACTAATGACAAAAACAATCTATGATTTTCAAAGCATTAAAATCATAGCACAAAAACATGAAAGTAATTATATTGAATGAATACACATTATATATATATATATATATATATATATATATAAGCTTTGATGAATTTTTAAATTTTTTGACAAAAGGTGTTATAAAAATCATTATAATTGTAATAGATTGAAGAATGTCATGTGGTAATTGATACTAACTAATTTATTTTTATATACTCAAAAAATTAAAGGTTGAAAACAGTAAAATTACAATTGACATTTGTAAATAAAGTTCTTAAAATTCTCACAACATTGAAGTTTTTTTATAAAATCAAAATAATCTTACAAAATTGAATATGCAAGCAAAACACAAACATCAATAGTAAAAAAGAATATTCAAGAGTAATTTTCAAATAATTTCACATGTTCAAAATAAATTGATAACTAATAGAATAATGCTAATGTCATATTTTGGGATAGTAATTGTGATATATGTGTATTTCAATAACAATATAAAAAAATTTAATGAATTTTTTAAAAATAAATTTAAAAATAATTTCAAATGTGAAGTAAAGAATTTGGAATTGACAACAAAAAAGAATGTTCTATGATTTTCAAAGGATTATGTATCACACCAAAAAACCCATGAAAGGAATTGCATATTGAATGATTACATGCAAAACATATATTTTGGCTTTGATGAAATTTAGTAAGAGACAATTACCTGATCCATCATTAGGACCAATGCCACCGGGGCAAATCATGATGACCACTCGATTGAAAGCTCTAACCCTTTTGGATGTCACTATATCCCGGGCATATTTCCAGGCCCAAACTCCATCTCACACTATTTAAAGGCAATGCTTCATCCCAAATAGCGTGTACATCCATTTTACTGTTGTGGGTGTAGATGCTCTGACATATCAACCCTATATACCAAGATCCATGAGTTTGCTCCATATCCAGGTACAGCATTAGCCATCGCATATAACGCCCTTCCCGAGATTCCAGCATAGTTGAGAAAAAGAACTGAAGCATAGTGAAGGCAAATCCTTGACTAGAAACACTTTGCAACAATAGTGTGGAGATGCTGGAAGAAGCAAACAATGTAGCCATGGGTCGTGTCACAGCATCGAGTCTCCCTCCTGTCAGATTGTTGCGCAATCCTTGGAGACCTTGGAGGCTGAAACTAAGTCCACAGGCACCTTCTCTTAACTCCATAGCAAATTATAAACTTGAGTGTAAACCATCTGTGGTTCCTTTCAAGAACCTCACTTGCTCATCCCAGAACCAACAAGGCCTGACTTTTGCAATCAGGAGCTCAAAATTCTTGTACAAAAAATCGAAGTCTGTCAGCCTGTCTGTGGAATAGAAGGATTTGTGACTACCCAACCAATTTGTTGCTCTATACCTCCACTAGCTTACCATGGCTTCATACCTCAGCCTCCCCCTCCTGCCAAGACAGTTTGCCCTCATTTCTCCAAGCTGTGTCCAGCAGATGCTTCCCTGTTAAAAACCTTCCCAGTAATTGATCTTGTCTGCATTCAGTACTATACTGAGTTACTGTCCACAGTGAAGTCTGTAAAAAAGGGGGCACAGAAGAAGATTGTGAACAAAAAAAAGACATCAGGTTGATTCTAAGTGATTCTAAGACCATCGCACAATTGCAGAGCCCCAAGTGAGCCCAGCACCAAAGCCAGCTGTGGCCACAATATGACCTGGCTGCACAAAGCCAATTCTAAGAGCTTCATCAAGTGCTAGAGGTATGGAAGCAGCACTTGTGTTGCCATAATTGCAAAGATAAGAGATCACTTTGGATGTCAGTATCTCAAGTTGCTGTGAAACCGAGTCAATAATTCTTTGATTAGCCTGCAGCCAGAGAAGTAACAAGTTTTCATGTCTGCTCCTTCATCTTCCCAACATGGTAAGCCATACAGACTGATTCTCAGCTCACCATCCCATTGTTTCCCGCCAAAGAGAACCTCTGCCTCACAATCTTGCGAAAAAAAAAACACCCAATCCCAATTTTTTTACCTGGTGCAGAAGTAACCAGTCCAAATCTGTTCCTCTAAGGCCAGCCTCCTGCAGGGCTGCTTCTATAACCTGAGGCACTGCTCTTACAGCAAACCTGAATACTTCCTTCCCATTCATCTGAAGGCAGGCATAGGATGCCCTGGCCAGAAGCTCAATCCCAATTCCACTGGTTGTGGCCCCATTATGAAAGGTGCAGATGGCATTATCTACTTGCACATGCAAATGCCTGCAACACCCATCCTCAATCCTTGTCAGTATGACTCTCTCCATCTTTGCTCTTTTGCAATCACCCTACACCATGTTGATTGCATGTAGTGGATACAGCTACAACTACTGAATCATCCTAAAACCAATGCAAAACCTAATGTAGTAGCAATCTGTATGAAGGCCACCAGAAGCTGATAAGCTTGCAATGAGTGTTGAGAGGAGAGGAAAGACACTGGTGACTGTCTCGCCCTCTGCACTACTGAGAAGAAAACCCCTTAGCTCACTCAGCCTGCATTGTCAAAAAAGACCAACTGACGACATAGCTGCCAACAAGCATGACTAAGTGCCTCTACATCCTTGGAGATATGACCTCCTGATTCAAGACAGAGAATTCTCTATAGCAATTGGGGGCAACTCAGTTACTCAATTCTTCTCTGAGGTCTCCGAAACCCGAAGTCCCTACACTCAGTTGCTCATGTTTTCATCCGACAAGCTTCTCCGTGATTCTGACGAAAACAGAGTAAATTCTCGGTCTCAAATCAGAATCTTGCCTGCGAGCACATGACGAGTGCGGATCCCGGTTCGAACGGCAATCCAGTCGTCCGAAGTGTCCACTTGGAGAGGTCATCGTTTGATATCACAGTCGTCGGCACAGCTGATCCACAACCAACCAAGTTTGAGCCTCTGCCAACACGCCTACATTGCCCAAAACAAATTGCATTTTGCAAAAAACATCAGCGCAAACCTCACCCACCTTTCCTTCTCCCCTCCTCAACAACAACAACAACAACAACGAAACACAACCACAGGCACCTCAAAAAAGAGAGATCATGCAAGCACATAAAACAACCAAATACCTTACGACCGAGCCAACAGATGCAGTTGCTGCTTCTTGTTCAGCTATTAAGCTGCTACTCGCTGAGCATTTGAAGCTGCTCTGGCTATATCTACCGGAGGAGTTTGTCAATGCGAAGCTTACATAGGAAGCGAGGAGAGGAAGAAGAAGAAGAAGCATAGGCGGCGGCGGCAGCAGCAGCAGCAATCATCCCCTGCATCCTATCACTAGAGCAACAATGAAACTGATCCATTTTCACCTCAAATCGCACCACCGCCACTCTTCCTCCTCCTCCTCTCGCGCACCACCCACCAGGACCACGTCTCGCCACGCTCAGAAAACACAGCACCCACTCACCTCACCAATTGCCCTTTCTTCTTTTGCACCTCCATTTGCATTCTTCTTCTTCTTCTTCTTCCGCTATTATAAATAGCTCATCATCATCACCATCTTCATCATCATCATCATCATCATCTTCTTCTTCTTCTTCTTCCGCCATTATAAATAGCTCATCATCATCATCATCTTCTTCTTCTTCTTCCGCCATTATAAATAGCTCATCATCATCACCATCTTCTTCATCATCATCATCATCTTCTTCTGCTTCTTCTTCCGCCATTATAAATAGCTCATCATCATCGCCATCTTCTTCTTCTTCTTCCATCTTTCTTCATCACTATCTATCACCATCTTCATCTTCTTATTCTTGGGCACTATCACCGTCTTCTTCATAGTAATCGGTCATGGTCATCCATCTTCTACATCACCATCACTATGTTCATGATCATCTAACTCTTTTTTGGTACCATCATGCTCATCTTCATCTTCTTCATAACTATCACCATGTTTATCATCACCATCATCACATTAAACCTACCTACCTACCTACTTACCCACCTAAGTAGGTAAGTAAAAAAATAGCACTAAGTACTTATTTAGGTAGGTAAATAGGTCAAAAACCACTACATCATTAAACCTACCTACATTATATATCAATTTATTCACCTAGATAAATAAGTTAAAAAAGAAAATTAACTACCTACTTATTTAGGAAGGCAAATAGGTAAGAAACATGAAGTAGAAGGGTAGGTATGAAGGTAGAACAATATGTTAACTAAAGAATAATCATGTATATATATATATATATATTTATTTATTTATTTATTTATTTTTGTTTTTTTTCTAGGGTTAAGGTTTTTTTGAATTTATCCCAAATTGACGCATGTATTTTAATGTTAGCACACAAGAAAAAACACATTTTTTTATACCCAAAGGCAAAAGGGTATTTAAAAAGGTCGAACGATAGGTGAACTAAAGAATAATCGTGTAAATTATTTTTTTTAATTTTTAATTTTCTGTTCTGTTTTTAACGGTTAAGTATTTTTTAAGTTCATCCCAAATTGATGCTTGTATTTTAATGTTAGCACACAACAAAAAAAACACCTTTTTTATATAGTTTGTGAATTGAAATTGAAGGACAAAACTTTTTGGTTAATTTTTTTTAATTGCAAAAGAGTTGCAATTAAAAAAAAAAAAAAAATCACAATTTTTTGTGCTTATTTTAAATTTTAAAAATTTTAAATTAAATAATTAATTATTTGATAATTATATATGTGAATTAATTATTTTAAATATTCCTTTGATTTTTTTATTAATCAATCTAATTTAAATAATTAGCTAGTTAGTTATCAAATAATTAGTCATATGGATTCCCAAAATGGATTATTTGGATTATCTGATAATTAATTATTTGAGTTAGTTATTTGAATTAATTATTCTAATTCAGATAGTTAGCTAGTTAATGGATTCAAATAATTAATTATCTGAATTCAAATAATTAATCATTTCTTATCAGAATTTCAATTTTTAAAAAATTATTTAAATTAACAAACTAACTGATTATCTCAATTAGACTGATTAATTCAAATCATTATTTAATTATTCAATCGAATTAACTAGTTCATAATAATTGAATAAACTATGTATTGTATAATATTTAACAAATTATTGAAAAATAATTCAGTATTAAAAATTAAATGTTAAATATGAATTTGTGTAGAATACATAGTTATCAAATAATTAATTTTTGAAGTGATAACTAATTATTTGAACTTAGTATTTTTATGAATCAAGGTTTTTTTTTAATTATGTATTTAATTATCTATAAATTAATTATTTGAATCAATTAAAAAACTAATTATCTAAATTAGATTAATTAATTAAAGTTAACTATTCATTAATATGTTGATAATTAATAATTTATTTAAAAAATCCATTATTAAATATTAAATATGAATTTTTAATTATTAACTTATTAATAGTTGAACAATAATCATAAAATAATGAAAAAGCAGTTTATTTTTTAGTGGCATAACTAATTGTATTAATGTGAATCATAATTGACAATTAATTGTCAATGTCATATTGAATGGTGGTGGAAATGCGTACAGGTGACATGATCGTATGTGTCAATATCATACACTAATTATAACATAATTGTTAATTAAATGTTATAGTTACAATAGTTGTAATGAAGTTGTCACACACAACTAAAGTGTAACTTATCGAAAAGTCAAACATGATTAAGTACATCCATATGTATAATGCATACATTACACTATATAGGTGTCCCATTTGTAATTAAGTTTCAACTATAGTGTAACTCCATGATTTTTGATGGGACATTTATTGATTAATTGCCCATATTTTCATGTTTTAATTGTAGTGTAGTTTTATATTAGTTGTTTTGGAGCTCTAGTTGCAAAACAATGTGACAGACATGATTTCTCATAATGTCTATATTTTTCATAACATATAAAATTGTGTTCATTTCTATATGGCTAATTTCAACCATCATGTCTTGTGTACATTAGTGATTTGTTTAACTTTTTGTCTTCTTTTATTTCATGTATTGTTTTTTCAACAACCAATGATGCAACACCATGAAGTCATTTAGATCTCATTTGTTTTGGTTATTTGTTGTGTTCACAAATTGTGGAAACATCATTAAATGGAGGGCTTCATCCAAAGTAGTTCATGGGGTTGTACTTCAAAAAAAATGTTTAGAAAACACATAAGGTTAAATTATCATACGTTTGAATTTCTTTGTCAAAACCTTGAATGTTGGTTTGAAATGTCAATATACTCACACAAAATTAATAATTTTCATACAAAAAAAGGTTGTTTAAAACACTAGTTACAACTACAATTTGAAATTTTTGTCAAGTTGTTTCTATCCATTTGAAACCACTTGTGTTTTTCAAACCCACCTTTTCAAGAATCAAATGAAATGTCATTAAAATTTGAATATTTATATCAATTTTTGTACACCATTAGAACAATTGATGGTTCTCACATTCCCATTACAGCTCCTTCTTTAGATCCTATTTCATATCATTGTTGAAAAGGATTTTACTCATGTTTATTCCAAGGTATAGTTGATGTGCATTGTTAATTTGGGATTTTGATTTTGGTTTGGGTGAAGGAATTAATGATTAGGCTTTCTTTTCAAGGATATATATTGGGAAATGTGTTGTGAATGGAAACTACTACCTTACAAATTAATTGGTGATGTGGCTTATCACGTGTGACCTTGGTTTTGGTGTCCATATAAAGGTGGGAATCATGAATTATCACCTAAAACACATTGGAATTTTATGCAATCCAACACAAAAATAGTCATAGAAATAACTTTCAATATGCTAAAAAAAAGATGGAGCTAGATCTTTATGAAAAGAATTGATTTGCCATCATGTTTGTGTTAACATAATTTATGCATCATTGAAAAGGATTCATTTGACATGCAATGGATTGAAGAAATTAATAAAGATGTGAAAGATGGAAAAGCTTTTGGTGACCTTTGTGGAATGGACATAAAAAGTCAATTAAAACACGAGGTGATTTCAAATTCCTACCATGGTACAAAAACTTGATGTTTCTTATGAATCAAATGATGATAACACTTCCAATGGAAGTTAAACATCTAAAAAGTGAAAGGATGAAACTGACAAAGAATTGTTCATGATAGGTATGATTTTTCATCTTTAAATTGTTTGAACTCTATATAATGCAAGCTTGAAACAAAATAATAACATGGATTAAACCAAAATTTTGATTATTACACTACACCAATATGTGTCCAAATTCATTTTGTATTTCATTAGATTTTGAGTGAACTTGGACAAATTTACCATGGTGAAAATGGCCAACCCCCATGAACAACGGCTAGTTGTTATGGACAAGTGAATTCACTAATAGTTAGTTAAAATCATTAATAATTATTCAAATACACTAATAGATAATTCATTAAACTAACCTTTTGATTCATAATTAGGATAAGCAAAGAACTTAAAAATCTAACCTAATCTAAACACTTAAAAATTTAAACCATCTAGCCCATTAACTTAAAATGAAAGTGTGAAGATTTGAACCTTTCACCTCTCCTCACCTCCATGTTTAAGGAACAAGTTTTTAAACATTGCACCAATATTCAAATAATTGAAATAATTTGTCATCACATATTATTATGCACATTTTTTCCTAATCTATATGTAGGTTACAGTACGTTAAGTTTCTATAGTAGTCTTAGGTTATTTTTAAATTATTATAAGCTACCTTAGGATATTCTTAGATTACCATAAATTAAGATTTTAAGTTAATCCTAAATGATTTTCAACTATTTAAAGTTATCTACCTTAAGTTATTTTAGTTTATTCTACCTTATGCCATTTTTGGTTAATCTACAATTAGTTATTTTAGGTTATTGTGCTTTAAATTATTATATGTTATTCCACCTTATTTTATTTTCAATTATTATAAGTTAGTGCACTATAAGTTATTAAAAGTTATTTCATCTTAAGTTATTTTACTTTATGATATTAGGTGTTTTCACGATCGGGGTACCAAAAAATAATTACCTATTTAAAAAAGATTACAAAAGAAAACGTTGGATTTTTCAAATCTTAAATTATTATAGTTGTAGTGGGTTGTTGTATGCCAATAAATAAAATGATGTCTTGGTAAGTTAATAAAAATATTTTAAAATAATTTGGATATTATGAAAATGTCATTTTTAGTCCTTTCAACTAACTATATCAAATGTTTAAATTGTATTTTTTTAAAGGAATCAAAAGGAATGTATAAAATCATACAATTGATTTCAAACATTTTGTACAACAAAAACATGTCCCTTTCAATGAAAATGGATGTTCATTAGGTGAACTTGATGAAAAACCAAATCATATAAAAATTTCAAAATTTTGAAAGTTTGAAAGAAAGGGCTACAAAGCAAAGGACTCAATTTTTAAACCATTTGGCAAAAAGATTATGTTTAATGGGTTCAAAATGATTAGTTTTAAGTGCAAATCACATGCGCATGAAATAATCTTTCCAAAAAACATGTTTGGTTGTCCATTGAAATTCATTTTTTTTCAGTTTTGGCTATAAACCAAAATATTGATACACAATTATATATGCATGTGAAAAATCACCACTGTCACATGAATTATTTTAAATTGGACTATTTTATTTTTTCATTTAAATTATTTAAAATAAATGTTAATAGCAAAATGTAGCCCCACAAAAGTCATGGAGTCTTTTTTCCTTTTTTTGGAACCCCAACTTGGAATAGGCCCTATTATTGATTATTTTAGGTTATTCCACCCTAGGTTATTCTTGGTCATTCTAATTTATTTCACCTTAAGTTATTCTATCTTTGATTATTATTGATTATTCTATTCTAGGCTATTTTTGGTTATTATAAAATATTCCACCTTGAGCTAGTCTAAGTTATTTTACCCTATGTTATTTAAAGTTATCATAGGCTATTCCACCCTACACTAGTAGAAAATCAACATTTTGCAATTATCATTTACGATTCATTTTTAGTTACAAGTGACACATATAATTGAAAATTGTTGTAGTTGCTTAAGACAAATCACACATTTTTAATTAAATGCAAAAATTTATACTTTACATTTATATGCAATATCATTATACACTTTCATCCATCATATTCATGGAAGGCCAATTACATATATGATATGTAACTATGTGTGACTAAAATGAACCTTTTTTGTATTGTGACATTGTTATGGTTTTGACAAATGATTTTGTAACACATGGCAAATTTAAAGTATATTTTGATATTTAATTGGTTTAATTAATTCAATCTAGATCATAACATAATCTATGTCAACATGTGACACTTATGTATGATGTTGACATGTGGCAGTCAAATAAGATTATACACATGTTGCATAATGAGATATTGACACACAACATTTAAGTAGGATGTTGACAGAGGGTGCTTAGGCAAGTAATTATATAGGTCTAGGTAGGTAGGTAGTAAGGTTTAAGTCAAGTAGGCAGGCTGAACTAGGTAAGTAGGTAGGTAGATAATTTGGGATGATCCTACTTTATTTTGAGTTTAACCTTTAGAGCCAAACTTTTTTTACTAGTTCATCCCAAATGTCATTTTTTTAAAAATATTTCCATTACACCTAATTATATAATTTACAAACTTGAAAGGTAGGACAAATAATATGGGATGATTTTATTCCTTGCATCCTAGTTGTAATTACTACCTAATAGTTAAATGTACTAAAATAATCTACCTACTAGTTTGATTTTAAAAATATGGGTAATAATATTTAATAAGTAATAATATTATAAAATAAAATACTATATATTAATATTACTATACTAATCATAGTTATAATTACAACTTTTTTGGAACAAACCATTAAGTAAGGACTACAACACATACCTTCCCCTTTGAAGGCTAAGCTACTATCTTTTCATATGTTGAAGTAGCATATGCTTGTACTCAAAAAACACAAAATTAAACAAAGTATTGGAGTAATTCACACCGTCTAACATATCATAACAAAACATGTATTTCCATAAAAAAAGAAACATACTTTGTTCACAATGTTAAGGATTTTTTGTTGTTTCATTGGGGGGTTTTTTAAACCCATCCTTCAACCTTTACCCTCTTTTGGATTAACTTTACACATTGCCTCCACCTCTTCAACCATGGTGGGAGGTTTACAAGGGGCCTTTTTCTCTTCCATTGTCACCCCTATTGCATCCCCACTCCCACTTTCAAACAGTCCTTTGTTTGGACCACTTGAAATCCTTGTTGGCCTATCATTCTTATTTACACGGTTTGAATGGGAGTTTTGAAACAACTTTTGTATGGGCAAAAATTATCCACCCTCCCAAAGGAGACATATCAAATGATGGCAATATATAATGCTCCAACATAACATGTCAACTCATGAATAGGAGCCCAAATAACAATATATAGTGTTTTGACATAACATGTCAACTCATGAAAAGAATCCCATATGACATTCATGTTTAACTCTAGTGCACTTGTTCATTCCTATGTTTGTTTCATTAGTTCTATGAAATTGCCCTCTAAGGTCCCCACCATGTTGCTCATACATCCTTGCTGCAACACACCATCTTTCAATCAATTGTTTTTATCAAACCCTAATGACTAAATCATTCAAATTCTTAAGAAAAGAAGATTCCATTAAACTACAAAGGATAACCCTAGGTTTCTATGCAAAGAAGACAAATTAGCATATGAATGTCATTTGAAAAAAAAATTGTCTTTTCTCAAGATGGTGCACTTTATTTAGTAAATACAACAACTAAAGCCACATAACATTTAGTTGGCCCATAATTGGGGATGTGCAATCAACCTTTCATAGCCATGACCACAATGGTTAATTTTGCAACATAGGTGGCCAAGAAGGAGACTTTGGCAAAATTGATATTAACAACTTGTAGCTTTAGATTGAAGAAAACCAAGGTGAAACTTGGTGTAAGAAGAAACCAATGTAATTCACCTTGAAAGTCAAACCCCATTCCTCTCCATTTTGGATTGAGAAAATGCGCAATGACATTGTATTTGAATGCACTTGGGTCAAATCATTAGTTGGAGATCACATAATTCCATCAGGAAAAATGTTAAACACAAAGTGGACCCAAATTGTAGAAATTGCAGGAAGTTCACCAATTTTTGTGTTGATAGTTTATTGGCCATTTTTGCTACCCCCTTTTGCATAATGCATCTTAAGCACGCATTCTAAACCCTTGATGAAACATAGTGGTTAGGCCACATGATAAACTTGGTGAAACAATAGCTTATCAATTTTGTGTGTATCCCCACCTTCCCATGTCTTGCAAGCTTTGCTTAGGTTGGTTACAGTCCTTCACACCTTCAACATTTGCTTTGTACAAAAAAAACAAGTCACATTCAATGTGAGTACCCCAAGACACCACAAAAAATCAAACAACATTAAATGCAACTATGCCCAAACACTACAACAAAAAGGACAAGTGTGGGTACCTCATTGTCATTTTTTCAATAGACTTGTTATCATTCCAATAGGCCTCTAACACCTCCCATTCTTGTTGTGGGCAATGGGTTAGAGGGTGTTAGGTCCCAATGACATTTCAATCTTGCTCATTCTAGTTTCATGAACGATCGTTTTACCTTGACAACTTTGACAAATATCTATCAAATAATTGACTAACTAATTTTGAAAATTTTATTTTGACAATTAAAATACTCCAAAAAACTTAATGTTTTTTAAGTCAACAAATTTGATTATTTGAAAAAAAATTATTTTTGAAATTTTCAATTCTTCTAAAAAAATATAATTGAAGTTATCAAAGTATTATGGTAGTTATCAAATTTTTATGATGTTATATTAAAAAAACACATCAACATAACAATCATTCTAAGATGAAAGCATTTTATCACACTGTTTCAAAATCATTTTTTTTCATCATTTGGTCAAAGTTACATTTGGAATTTTTAGTTTTTAGTTTTTATGGTTTAGCCTAAAATGGCCTCAAAATTAGAGTTTAAAAAAATATACGAAAAGTGCAAGAATGGATGCATTCAATTGGTCAATGGAACATATTTTGCTATAATCTAATTTTGAAAGGAAAAATATCAGGCTACTTTTTATATATATAACATTTGGGTAATTGATATTCCTTTATGAAGCTAATTTGACTATTTTGTTTTAAAAAATGTCCTACATTTGGCACTATTTAATTTAACATTTAAAGTTATTGGTGATAGTTCAACTCTAAATTTCATAACTATGGTGACATGTAAAAATCATGGCCTCGCAAAAATTATTAAAATGATTAATCATACCAACCAAATAACATTATCCCTTGGGGGAATTGAATTTTAACCACAAAAGGTTTTGCCCATTGCAACAAAGGAGTCTTGCACCCAACCCATATAACAACCATAACCTCCATCCAATTTTCCAACATTGAATCCCAACACCCAACCCATGTGAGCAAATTTCACATACAAAATTTTGTAACATATGAATAAAAATAAAATCGACATCATTTACCTAATATTTCATTATCACCCGCTTCCACAATGCAATTGCTTCATCATAAGGGAGACTGGACAAGGCAAATTTTTATTTACTAAACATGCTAACACACAAATCAAGGTGAACGATGAATCCATTCCATAGTTTGTTATTCATGAATGGCATATTGATAAATGTTTTCTCATCTTCAATAAATTTGATAACTTGAACCATGACATTTTTTTCCAATTTGATGTATTCAGAAAGCTTTTCATTCAAGATGAAAAAAAAACTTCTTCCATAATCTAGAAATTAGATTTAGATCAAATTATTTGGCCATTACCACCTCTACATTGCGAATCACATTGGGCTTAAAAAATGAGGTTTTGCACATCAAACATAAGAGGGGGAACCATAATTCCTTTTATAGTCTTGTGAATAATGCAAAAGGCAAGCTTGATAACATTCAAATGTAGAAGGAATGAAGCTTCTATAGGTTATACTACATTAGGGATCAACCAATGTTGAAGGTACACAAGACCAACAACCATCATTACTTTATGCTCATGAAACCACTTTTACAACTTTAAAATTAGAATTTGGGATACCTCAATACATGAACTTTTTATTGCAGCAACAATTCACCTAGGAAAACAACTTCACTAGCCTTGATCCAAGATCCATATGTAAGGTTAAAAATGTGGATAACATAATTTTGTCAAGTTTAAAATCTAGATGCTCCTTAAGTTCAACATGGTTAAAGCACCAAAGCAAAGGCAAAACATCATGGGATTTTTGCAATAATTTGTTGAAGTCATCAAAAATTGGATCATCAAAATTTGAAATTGGATCAATATAGAGGCGGAAAAATTTAACTTTAATAAGATTCATCGCATTCACAAAATCAATAATCAAGAAATTTCAACACTAACCATATTTTATGAAGGTATGAACTACTTCCAACATAGGCATGAAACATGGCAAACCCAAGGTTAATTCCAATTCACATAGTATGAAAAATTGGAACTACATATAGAGTACGTGGTTCCAACTTTTCACAAACAAATTTGGACTTGTTATGATCAAAATACATTTTCACAGTCAAAGCCTTATATTTAGCCATGACACGTTTCAATGGGCTCAACATGGAGATTCAATAGGTCTTCACATTCCTTAATAATTTAAGACCCTTGGATTTCTAAAATTTCAATAAGTTTTGTAAACTCCATAAACTTCTTAGGACCATAAAAAATAAAAAGATTACAACATTGATTCAATGTGGGATACCAAGGTTATCTTGGATAACACAACAATTGTTAAATTGGTTTGGTGTGCCATGCAATGCACGTTGATAAAAACATGAGTAACTTTGGATTTGAGCTATGAAATTACCCCAATGTAATGTTTTTAAAATACATAATCTCCATAACAACCAAGGCACACCCACCTTGAATGAAATTCATCACACAAAACTCCTCCGTACTTAACCATGCATTTCAAGAGGATTGTAGTAATATAATTTATAATTGCACCCACTTCCACATGTTCCAAGGTTAACAAGATTGGAATTCAATGCCAATGTTTCATGACATACACATGGAAAATAATCCATTCTTGGTGTTCCATTATAATGACCTCATTTGCATTCATTGAAAAAACATTAACCCCTTGCATAATAACATTAATAGAATGAAAAACAATAATATGCATTGTTTTAGCCATTTTCAATACATCACCATTTGTCCAATGTTTTTTTACCTAGGTTGTTTTTTAGTATCAAAATGCAAAACAACTCCTTGATTGGTTCAAATTTAAACATTGGCCAACCTTAATTTAAAAGGTGGAAAATGGTTACAAATTGAACCATTTTTTTGGGAACCAAGATGAACAATAGACGACATCAAACTCAAAATTGTAGTATTATGCTTGCCAACATAAATCCTATAATTTTTGGCATGCAAAAAATACCATACCCCAACAACAACACAAGGAGAAGAAATGATTGTTTTTTTTTTACCCAACACGTTTATGCAAAATATCCAATTTTGAGGATATTTTTTCCTTTCGAGAATTGAACATACCATGCATTTCACTTGGGAAACCAAACAATCTTTCCCAATAATAGATTTGGCCCAAGGAAATTTGGTTGCCTAAGAATCTTACAAAAATGCAAATGGGATAACACGAGCCACACTTGTTTGCTTTTATGATTGTTTTCGAAGAAATATTTAAAGAATATTCTTGAAATATTTTTGAAAATATTAAATCTTAAAAAAAAAAAAACTTCATACTATTTTGTTAAGGTTTACGTTAAAAATTTGGCAAAAAAATCATTTAAAAACAATTTAAAATCCATTTACAAGTCCTTTTATTGCTTTAAAAAAAACGTTATAATGTTTGATTAATGTTTTTGTTAAGTTTTTACTTATTGGATTCATTTCAAATTAATTCACATGTTCCCATGATATATTAAAAATATAATTATATAAAAAATCTTACAATTTCAACATCAAATTAAATTATGACTTTGAAACATGAAAAAACCAAGGAATTGTTACACTTGCTATGGTATTTGTTATTGTGACTACACTCACAACACATGGACCTTGTCATAAGATTTCTTCCATTTTTTGCATGCCAATTTTGTGCATTATAAGTATGAGCTAAACATAAACAATGAACAATTTAAGACCTCCACATGGTGTGGATAAACTCATAGCATTATTGTTAAATTGACTAGAAAAAAAACAAAAGTTCTTTGGAACTTTTAATGATGCCATTGTAACACAATCAAGTCTATGAACTTCATAGATGCAAATCAAACAAAATTACAAACCCAAATAGAAAATTAAGGAATCAAATGCAAAAAAAAAATAAATGATAAAAAGAATATCACATATTTAAGAAGATTTTGTAGGTTGATTTTTATATACATGAATGTTGAAATGATTGAAACTTGAAATTGTGTAGTCAACAAGGCCTATAGAAAACTCCGACCCTTCACGATTCCCTTGATTGTCGTAAATAACAAGTTACAATGACAAAGTTTTACTACAAAATTCATAATGATTTCAAGACCCACTTGTTTAATAATGCATAAGGCTCAAACTTTCCAACACATTGAAGGTGCAACAACCATTTATTTCCACCATCTCCAAGCTTTCAAAGTAGAAACATATCATGAGACTTGAAAGGTAAACAAGTGTTAGGGTTACTACACCTATAACCAAACATATACCTATTTTCGAACACTTTTTCAATATTTAAGTCATACCTAAACCAAATTAAGAAATTTTTGTGTCATTCGATGTGCAAATTGGAAGGTCACAAATGTTCTTTCAATGTCAAAAGTAAAGAAACAACGTACGAAACACAAGAAGAAGAGGACGAATGATAGTTTGTTTCAATTTTTTTGAAAAAATTGTTCTAACCTTTTTTTTTAGTTCCAACCCCACATCTTCCTCATTTTTAATATGTTTTGAATGATTTAAAACTTAATGGGTGCACCTACTAGGGCTTTAAAAAAACTTATTTGTATTGTAAAAACAAAGATTCAATGATCAAAGATTTTAAACTGAAAATCTTAATATGTGTTAATTCACCCATCACCAAACACTAAACCTCCTTGAACACCCCATATCTTCCTCACTCCTTTACCAAATTGAGCAATTTTTGTGACATTGGAAACACTAGGTGGAGGGTTTTGTTCTTTGAACCCAAAAATCAAATTCCCAATGAGTGGGTATTTGATCTCCTCAATGCCACTAAGTGTTCAGTGATAGGCATAGTCACCCTAACTAGTACTAGTTGGGAGAAGGAAGCTCTTCCAATGAAATACCAAATTGAGTGGTCGAGATTGAGCAATCTACCTAAATGGATGGTCATAAATTGATAACACCCTAAAACCCAAAAGCATCATAAAAGTGAAAATCTATAGTGTTATAGGTGCTATGGGCAACATAGCTTGCACTCCATCCATCCATCCATCCATCCATCCTTCCTTCCTTCTTTCCTTCCTTCCATCATGCCCTTGAGTCCATTTCCTTCCATTGCCTACCAACGGAAACCTTGCACAGTTTTTTTAAAGTTAAAATAGCGTACTTTGGTGCTTGCTGGCGTACGTTGGCGTATTCTCTGGCGTACTTCGGTGCTGGCTGGCGCTACTAAGCGCGCGCGAGAGCAAGCCCCCCCCGCACACAAGTCCATTCGTTTCTTTGTTTTTTTTTTCTCTCTCTCTCTCGCATTTGCTTCGGGAACTTTGACACCAAAATCCAAACCCTAAGTTAGCTTGTTGTGTACTCGCAAAGCTTGCAAAGCCTTCCCTGATGAAGGATTTGGAATGACGGGATTTGGAAGATGCGGCGCGTGTTGTGTTTTGTGTTGTTGCTGTGCGGAAGGCGGGAGACTGATAGATTTGAGGTGTGTGTCTGAGTGAGTTGTGGGGGAGGGTTTGTTTGTTTGTTTGTTTTTTTTTTTTCTTTTTTTTTTGGTCGGTTTTGGTTTGGGGGTTTGTTTCCGCGGGGGTTTGGGAAAGGAGATGGGCGAAAAGCAGAGTTGTGTACAACATGGGGTCTTGTCTCTCGACAACGCAGCAGGCGGTAGCAGCTGGCAATATACGCAAGCGTGCCAAGGGAAGGAGACAAAGGAAGAAGGAGCTAAGGAGGGAAGCCATGGAAACTTTGACATTAGAAGCCAAGAACGATGCACTCTTGGCTTCGCTTCCTGGCAGAATATGTAGCAATGGTGCAAGTAACGTCGCTTGTGTCTACACGCAACAGGGTCGGAAAGGAACCAACCAGGATGCCATGGTTGTATGGGAGGTAGAAAGCATGCTCGTTGTTTCCTGTGCCTCCCTCCCCCCCCCCCCCCCCCCCCCCCCCCCCTTACCTCTCCTCTCTCCTCTCTTTCTTCTCCCGTCCTCCCTCTCACTTATTACCTTTCAGACTCTTTCACACCCCTTCTCTCTTATCTATCT
>Ga0116229_10003967_pt1 | contig 24310 bp, 10 predicted proteins | sample S1TSphgellanicum_3_FD_87313 | JGI IMG/M metagenome (GOLD analysis project Ga0116229, IMG submission 87313) | Host-associated microbial communities from peat moss isolated from Minnesota, USA - S1T2_Fc - Sphagnum magellanicum MG | ecosystem: Host-associated > Plants > Peat moss > Unclassified...
CCCATTTCAATTCCATTGGAGCAAAATGTGAAGTTAAGTGCAGATGAAGGAGACCTCATGGAGGATACCACTATGTACAGACGCATAGTGGGGAGTTTGATTTACATGACCATCACAAGGCCAAATTTGAGTTATGTAGTTAGAGTGGTAAGTCAATTCATAAAAACACCACGAAAGCCACATTTGGATATAGTGAGGCACATATTGAGGTACACAAAACATATTTTGTAGTGTGGAATTTTTTATGAAGCTAAGAGTTAGTTACAAGTACATGGATACACTGAATATTGTGCTGGTAATGTTTCAAATAGAAAATCGACCAATGGTTTTATGTTTTCTTTTGGAAGTGGTGCTGTTAGTTGGAGTAGTAAGAAACAACCAACAGTTGCACTATTAAGCACAAAGGCAGAATACAAAGGTGTAGTAATTGTTGCATGTGAAATAGTTTGGTTACAAAAACTACTTTCAGATTTGGGACAATCAATGGATGCTCCTGTTGTCATTTATTGTGATAACATTAGTAGCATACTATTTGTTAACAACCCGGTTTATCATGTTAGGACAAAGCACATTGAGGTGCACTACCACTTTATTAGAAAAAAAATTATAGCAAAAGAAATTGACCTTATTGATGTTAGTACTAAAGATCAAGTTACTGACATTTTCACAAAGGCTTTACGTATAAACAAGCTAAAGAGGTTTAAAAAAATGCTTGGTGTACTAGAAGTGGATTTGAGTTTGAGGGGGAGTGTTGAGAATTCAAGCTCAACTAATTAAGTTTCATTAGTTAGTAGAGTAGGAAAGTAATTAACTTACTTTCACAAGGTTGAATTATTTTCTTTAGTTATATTAGTTTGGTTATTTGTGGTTTGGTCTTTTAGTTAAATACCTTGGTGTTGATGGTTTGGCTCTTTTTTCTTCATTACACAAGTTTGTGTATTTCATATGATAAGAACCTTGAGGAGTTTTTGATGTTATGTTTCATGTTGTGAGCATCATGTTGTAGTTTCCTTTCAATAAAGATTTATGTTTGCACTTGAGTAGATCTCCTATTTGTTAACATATTTTAGCTTAACATATGTGACTATTTAAAAAAATATTTCAACTGAAAAATAATTATTTTGTTTTTTTATAGTTAAGAGATACAAGAAAACATGCCAATGTGATGTTCATATAAGGTCACTATAGTGTGCTTTCACCTTTTCTTTAGCCATCTTCTTGTTCTTATACATGGTGATGGTTTTCATGATCTTCTTTTTATAATTGTCTTTTTGCTCATATTATTAGCAATGGTAGTTATGATCCTTTTGGTCATGATGGTTGGCATGATCTTATTTTGGCCATCTTCTTATTCTTGTTCCTTGCAGTGGTTGTTATGATCATCTTCTTCTAGTCATCCCCTTGGGTAAGATTGCAATTAAAGGAGCCTAAAGACTTGTTGACAATCAATTTTTTATGTACCTTGTCTACTTTGAAAATGTATCACATATAACATTTAAATGATGTAAATATAATATTTTTTGCATTATGTTCATTTACTTGTGAAGTTATCATCTTATGAATTTGAAATCATTTCATTGTGTTATGAAGGTCCTTTTGCACATACAAAGGACTTGTTGACAAGTTGTAAAAACATCCAAAAAATATGAATGTGTTTTTTGTTATTCAAACCTTCACCAAATGCTTTCAAATTTTGTATGAGCTTTAATATACTTCACAAGAAGTGGGCCATGTGTCCAATCATTCAAAAATATTTTTACATGCTTGTATTGAAACCTTTTTACATGACTAGTTAAAATGGTTTCATATGTGTTTAATGACTAAAATAGTTCATAATATATCATCATGGCTAAAAAAAAAGTTGTACATTTGATTTTAATGTAGAGCACGATGTAGACAAATAATTATTTACTATGTTTTGGGTCATATTTCGCCTCAAATTTGATATCTAACCATTATCCAACTTGAAAAGCTATTTTTAAAAATGCATCATAAACCAATACAAGAAGGCCACATGTGCAATTTAGTCCTTGAAAAGGACTTAGACCTTGCTGCAAGTGGTTCCTTTTATTGTGATTGCACCTTCTTGCTCACGTTCATGGTGATGGTCATTGTCACCATTTTTTTTTGCCCATCCTCTTGTTCATGTTCATATTGATGGTCATCATGATCCCCTTCTTTTGGTAATCCTATTGTTTTTCTATTTTTCGCAATGGTCATTGTGATCCTTTTCGTCACAATGGTCATCAAGATCTTTTTATTCTAACCATCCTTTTGCTCATGTTTCTTGCAACGGCCACCATAATCCTCTTCTTTTAGCTATCCCCTTGTTCATGTTCCTAACAATGGTTGCCCCAATCCTATTCTTTTCATAATCCTTTTGCTATTGTCTTCGGCAATGGTCATGATGGTCATCTTCTTATAGTCATTCTCTTATTCTTGTTCTTGGCAATGGTTATCATGATCCTCTTTTTTGTGATGGTTTTCATGATCATTTTCATCAAATATATATATATATATATATATATATATATTTCATTTTGATGTTTTTGTTATTAGAACCAAAATTGGATGTTTTGGAACTTGGGATTGGAACTAAAATTGGAATCACCCCTTTAATTAAAAAATTGAAACCAAAATCGAATGATGTTTGTGATGCAATGGCTTGGGATTTGTGAACTTGCCCTTGTGCATGATGTGGATGTAATGTAAACATACAATAAAATGCATGTAAGGTATAATGTATGGGTGGAATGGGGAATTGGGAGGTTGATGTGCAAATGAAAAAGATTCATGAAACAATTTGATTTTACAAAAACCAAATACAATAACTTATTCCAAGCTATAGTTATTTTGAATAATATCCTACACATACATTACCTAAACTTCACATGTACAACATCATTGGCAACCACGTAAATGACCCAATTAACTATAGTTAAGACTATGACTTTTCATTACAAGTTAATTTGTTTTTAAAATTTTGAATTAAAATTATGCATTTATTAAAACTCCAAGATTTTTAGTTGCTTTAAAATTGTTAATTCTAACACATGTTTCTTCTTCTTTATGTTTACTTTCATTTTTGCCTTGATCAAAGCTCTTTGATCCTCATTATTGACCAACATTTTCCATGCCATGGTGCCAATACTAGTGGATTATGATTGAAGCACTTGTACCTTTGTCCACAACTTGTGACTTGGAGTAAATGCATAATTAAATCACAAGTTAAATGATGGGGTACAAATGTTGGCACGTTTATAGACTCATAGATGTTAAGAAGAATAAGGGCTTTAAGTATTATGAATGGGGTAAATGTACCATTAGTCACACGCTATTAACATTTGAGAATGTTTTGGGTGGCATGCCATGTGTTGATTTTAAGTGTATCATGACTTCTTCATTTTACAACACAACTTTCTCACTTCTTTTTTCATTTGATGTTTTAATTTTCAACTTTTTCAAAACATCCCAAAGTTAGTCCTTCAAAGTGTCTTCTTCAAAAACTTTATCGGGATAAGGTGTGTTGTATTCCCCATATACCACTATTTACATAAGGCTAAACATAAGTTGTGTCACATGCTTCTTATATTTTGAATACAATGGAAAATGTCGGTTGTAATTTGTGACAATGGTGTTCAAATGGAATGATTCTACAAGAATGCACAATTGCTTTTCCTTCCTATCCACCTTCACCTTTGGTTGACTAAGTTGTACTTCACATTTTGCATCCAAGTCATACCTCCATGTTTACATCACCACCTTTGGTTTTTGATTATCACTTACCATGCTTAGCTAGACCCAATGCCATAAACATAACCTTTCAACTATATATGCACAACATAATCTTGTCCAAGCCACAAAAACCCAAATCACAAAATCACATTGGGACATTGTTAAATTTTGACATTATCACAAAACCTACAAGAATTGTTAGATTTCTTTCTTCAACACCCAAATGTCATTTGGAAATTGATGGAATACATAATATTACATGGCCTTTAGAATTCCAAATGGTTTTCATACAAGGGCCTAATGTTACAAACTAAATGGTGGTAAAAAGCCTTTAGAATTTAAAAACCAAGGTGTTATTAGATGAAACAATAACTCTAATTTAAAAAATTCAAATTAATGGAAATAAACCTCAATTTGAACAAAACAAACCTTTGATGGATAATACATGTTTCAATATAATGAAACAAACTTCAAATCAATGGGAAAAAAACCTCAATTTGATGGAAATGAACCTCCAATAAATAAAACATGTTTCAATTTGATGAATCAAACTTCAAATCAATGAAAATATACCTCCAATAGATGAAACAGACTTCAATTTGATGGAAATAAAGCTCAAACCAATGGAACAAACTCAATTCAATGAAACAAACCCTTAATAGATGAAACATAAATCAATTTGATGGAAACAAAACTTGAATCAATGAACCATACCTCAATTCAATGGAAACAAACCTTCATTCAATGAAACATATTTCAAAATGATGGAAATAAAACTTGAATCAATGAAATGTACCTAGAAACATACCTCCATTCAATGAAACACATTTTAATTTCATGGATACATACTTCCAATAAATGAAAAATGCATCCATTTGATGGAAATCAAGTTCAAGTAAATGAAACATACCTCAATATGATGGAAACAAATTTCAATTTGATGGAATCAAACCTCTATTCAATGAAACAAAGCTTGAATTCATGGAATCATACCTCCATTTGATAAATCAAACCCTCAATAAATGAAACATGCTTCAATTTGATGGAATCAAACCTCCATTCAATGAAATAGACCTCCAATTGATGGAATTCTAGACTTCAATATCTTGAAACAAACTTCAATTTGATGGAATCGAATTTTTATTTATTGAAACAAACTTCAATTTCATGAATTGAACCTCCAATTTGTTGGATTTTTTTTTTTCAAAAAGATGAAATAGACTTCAATTCAATGAAACAAACTTTAAAAAAGATGAAACAAACTTTAAAAAAGATGAAACAAACTTCAATTTGATGAATTGGATCTCCATTTGTCTAAACATCAATTTCATGAATTGAATTTCCAATTTGTTGAAAACAAACTTCAATTTTATGGAAACAAATTCCCATTCAAAGAATTATAATTTTAAAGAGTTAAGGTTTACCTTTTAATATTTTCATGAAACCTCCAATTGATGAGCATATCTCCAATTTGATGAATTACATTTGAAAAAAGTGAAACATCCCCCCAAGTAAGTAGGGTTTAGGTTCAATTTGATGAATTGACCTCCAATTTGATGGAATCGAACCTCCAAGTAGATGAAATGTACTTCCACTTGTTGAAACAAATTTTAATTTGGTGGAAATAAACCTTCATTTGATGAAATAAAACTTCAAGTAGTTAAGGTTATATTCAATTTGATGAATCAACCTTCAATTTGAGGGAATTAGATTTCCAAGTACATGAAATAAACACCTATTTGATGGATCAAAGCTCAATTTGTTGAAACATACTTCAACAAGATGAAACCAAACCCCAAATAATTCAATTTTAATGATGAATCAACCTTGAAGTAAATGAAATAGACCACTAGAGGTGTTGAATGAAAGAAAGATTCCAAATGGGTTCCATTTGAGTTAAAAAGTGAATTACAAACCTTAAATTGCAACATAAAAGGGCCAAATATCACATTGAGTTGAAAGAGGTTCAAAATGAGTTGCCAAGTCAAAGACATCAAAGATGCCTAATTAAAGATAAACCCTAAATTCCAACATCAAAGGTACCAAGTATCACACAAATTTGAAAGAGGTTCAAATTGAATTGCCAAGTCAAGGACAAACCTAAATTGCAACAATAGGGTGCTAAGTATCACATAGACTTTAAAGAGACTCAAATTGAGTTGTTAAGTTATGGGAAAACCTATATTGCAACATTAAAGGTGCCAAGTTACACACAAACTTGAAAGAAGTTCAAATTGAACCACCAAGTCAAAGATATACCTTAAATTGCAACATTAGAAGTGTCAAGTATCACATAGACTTGAAAGAGCTTAAAATTGAACTACCCAAGTCAAGGACAAACCTTACATTACAACATCAAAAGTGCTAAATGTCACAAGACCTAAAAGAGGTTCAAATTGAACTACCAAGTCAAAGACAAACCTTAAATTACAACATCAAAGGTGCCAAGTTTCACACAAACTTGAGAAATGTTCCAATTAGGAAGTTCCAAGACCAAATACAAATCTATAGAAAAATATTACAAAGTTTGATGCACAAATGGGGTTTCTTTTAGTCATTTCAAATTCATAACAAACCTATACAAAGTCATCTCCTAGTTTGATGAACTTTTGGGAAAATTTATAAAGTTCATATGTAGTTCCAAAAAGTCATACAAAGCTACAACTTATGAAATAAAGTTCCATTCTACCTAGGGATTTTGCAAATCCAAGTGAAAATCCTTGTATGATTCAATGTTTGAATCAACTCTATGAGATACTCATTTAAGATTACCTAGTAATGCCATGCATTGCAATGGTATGAAAATATGATCTATTTGAGCAATTTCCAATGCATTATAATGCATGTTTTTGCTTACAACTTAAAAATATGTTTTGTTTACTCAATTCAAACTCCAGAGCTAGAGGGGGTCATGGCCAAGTGTGGCAAGATGTGTTTTAGAACCAAGGTATTTGTGAAAATAACAACTTATTTGAAAGTTGAATTGCAAGATTATTGTTGTGGTTAGTCACATTTTAGGATTCATGGATTAGGTTTGATGCAAAATTTAGGTTCAAAGGATGTCCATTATGCATCAATTGTATTGACCATCTATAAGTCAACTTTTGAACAAGTTTGAAGAGCTTCAAGAAAAACATGAAATTAAACCATAGCATAGCATTAACATGAAAGTTGACCACAAGCTCACATCTAGTGAATGATAGTCGAAATTTTTATTTGTCATTGTCCTCTTGATTTTCTACTAACACCATCTCCAAGTTTTTGAATAGGGACAACTTGAATGTTACAAATTTAATCCTCACCTTTAGAACAATAAAACTCTTGTGCATTGCAACTTCTTGCTCTTGCATGACACTCTTCCTCCACCTCTTGCTCCATGCTCTTGCTATAGTTGTTACAAGTGAGAATGATCTTTGAATCTCTCACAAATTTCACAAACCATATTTCTTTCATAAATCTCTCACTCCCTTCTCTCTCTACACTCTCACACCTATTCATTTGCAAACATATACTTGACACAAAAAAAAAGAAAAAAGATCATTGCATAAAGAGTTTGCATGACATCTCCTTTGCACATGCACAAGGATCCAAAATAAGGGCGCAAATATATTTTGTGTTGTAAAAGTTCTTACCCAATTATGAATTTGATCCCATATTATGCCAAAACTGGGTGAACTCATCCCCTAGTGAATAACTTTAATGTGATTGTTATAACATAATCAATGGTCCATGTCAAGTTCGTTTTCCTTTCATCACTTTAGTTTTGTTTATGTTAACATTAGCTTCAAAATCATGTGAACTAAATAAAAAACACACAACTCAAAAACAGACCTTTGTTCAATGATGTACCAAGTTTCTTAATTTCAAATTAGCAGTTTTTTCGTACAATGTCCTTACATGAAGATGAAATGCATTATTATTTCAAACTAACACGGCATTTTGTTTGACCATTCACCATCAACACCCCCAAAACAAAAATGGATATGCATACATCATTCATATAAGGTACCTCTCACTCCTACCAAGTTGTCTTGGGCCCCCATATTTCAAGATTACTCCCACTATGAGGGCTTATCATACACATATATAATTTGTAAAAACTACATTACCGTCTGTGCTCAGCCAAAAATGCCATACTAGTACAGGTATATAATATATACCATAGTAGCACTGGCAAGTTCAACATTTCAGTGTCAAATAATTATTTTATTTGGAAACATAACATTGCTGAAAATAATATAATTAGTGTGGAAGTTGCCACAGTACTAGGTAATATGACTGCATTAGGTATGTAACCATCATGCAACCAGACTAACAGAAACTCATGTGACTGGTGTTCAGCATCCTAAGCTGTGGGCTTTCCAGAACTACAGCAGCCAATGGAAGATCTTACAAATTAGAAAAATTAAAGAAAGGGGACAAAGTAAAATGAAGTACCTGCTTCAAAAGAAAGACTTTATTTGCAACGATTTGCATGATGGTCACACCTAACAAAAAAAATGTTCAGAAATCCTGTAAAAACTCTGACACTGAACTGTTTGCAAGCAAGCAATGTTTGGAGTAGCACCGTGTCATTTGTTTACTACTCTTATTGAAACTAGTCTGTTGTACAAGTTGCAGGTTTTCCTTCAAATGAATGATCGATCACCTTTGACCTCACAAGTTGTCTCCTTGGAAACACAATAGACCTAAAAGTGCCTCCAAGGGACTGAAAAATATTGTTTCGAACTAAATCCTTAATAGTCAGGAATTGCTTCAACTTGACCAACCATTTCAGAATATCTATAGAAGTAGTAGCCCAGCAGCACAGGGTTTTCTCAAACCCCAGCTATGGTTGGCCAGCCTGATGATCATCCTCCAATTGCACAAGAATCCACATTGATCTATTAAGAACATTTCCATGTCAACATTACCACTTTATATGAAAGGCTGATGAGGAATAGTTGTGTGGTAGGTCATTTGCAGAGGAGGGTACCTGTGAGAGGACATTTGGGGGAAAAGCCCTTGGCCTTGAATAGAATGGGAAAATAGCTGGAAAGAGAGGAAATCATGGATTCCTTGTGCTCCAATGCCAAAAGCCATATCACTAAACAATTATGCTGCCATGATGAAAAGGAATCCAAGAAAGACAGTAGCAATGATAACAAGAATAACACATTTCCAGTATTCTGAAGATTTTGAGTTCTTGGCTGCCTTGGTGAGGTGAAGATTTGCTTGAATGGTGGCTGATTGTGAGCTTTCTATATGGGATTCAATATCATCTATCATGTAACCCTGATTTGCAACAATTTGAGCCAAGTCTTTGAAAATCTCGCTCACCTCCCCTATTTGATGTTGAATTTCTTGGATGCTTTGCTCTCGCTCCTCTGTCACAGCTTCATTGTAGAGCGCTTCATTCTCGACCTGTAATAATACCTGGTGTGTTTGCTGCAGCAATGCCGCTTCCTCTTCCTTGCTTTCCAGTCTGTTTGCAATAGTAGGTGGAGGTAATGGAAATGACTGCACCACGCTGGTAGTGAACGATTTCTCTCGAGACTGAGCAAGCTTCTGTGCACCTTGAAACTCAACCAACACAGCTTGGAAGTCCTTAGCAAGCTTCGCATCCTTAAGCTTCTGACCGGTACTCGCAGATGACAGATGGTCCGTTTCATTCTCCTCCTTTAACCTAGCGACCGTCTCTTCGACTAATTTGTTTATACTGTGCTTCGTCTCATGCAACTTCTCACGCAGGGACGAAGTATCCTCGGATGTACCCAGCATGTTAACGAGACGCTTAAAAGAAGAAACGCCAGTATTGATTCTAAACACTCCCGCCACCACGCCATCGCTACTACTGGACCCCTGCTGCTTCTGCTGTAGTTGCGTCAGAGAGATCGATTTGCTATTCCCTCTCCCAACCATCTCAAGATCCTCAAAGCTCATGATTCCCTCCCCCGGGTCTCGTCCTCCTCCCCTTCTACTTTCTCCTGCTCTTGGTTCTTCTTCTCCTTCTTCTCCTCCTCCTCCATATTATGGCAACAGCATCTGCAAGGCACGCTGCAATTGTTTGACAAGGAATGCAAAAAAGATCAAAAAACAAATTACGCAAATTTTTCCAAACCCCAAAAGAAAAAGTGATCTATCTATGAAGGAAGGTAGTTTGTTTGTTTTGTTTTGTACCAATGAGATCCATCGAACTCGGATGCTTCAGATCACGTTCTTGGTCTCTTTGGAAAGCTCTCGAGGAGGAGCCGTGCATGGGCTTGGTTTCATGGCGTTTGGACTTGCATAGCAAAAATTCTTGAATATTGAACGATCTCTTCACTGAAAATTAAATTAAATTAAATCGTAGCTGAAAATTTCGGAGGAATTGGAATGTGCCTTTGGTGTTGTTGGAAAGATCTTGATGAGCAGGATTTAATGGAATTTATTTTTGATAAGATTTGGATTCTGTTTACTGTTTACAATTTTAGGTTCATTTGGGACTAGAGAGTCTATTAGATGAAAGGTAGATCATGGAAGACAAATTGTCCTCCGGTATTGGCAGCAGGCCACAAATTTGACCAGGACAACCGTGTTCGTAGTCTGCATGAGCCCAACAAGAGTGCTCATGTGCGCAAGGGGCAAGGCCGAACTCAAGTGTTCCAAATAACTTTATGTGTATTTGAAATGTGGGAGAAATTAATTATTAAATGATTTTTACCCCTAAAATTCAAATAAATTCCAAAAAATCAGGTTTTGAAAGGAAAAATCAGTTGAGGACGTGGTAACACTTGGGCCAAAGGCACAGGCCACACTAGTATATATAATGAAAAATGGTTGCCTACTTTACTTTTTCAGCAAGCAATAAGGTGTCTATTTTTCACCAAGCAAACTAGGGGCGTGTCGGTTACACTGTGGCCTTGCCATTTTCATTAAAAAGTATCCTAAGACAAAAGAAGAATTATGGAAACTCAAATATTTCACCATGCAAAAAATATAATCTTCAAAAAATGCTCTAAAACAAACCAACTCCTTCAAGATACTATAACTAATCTCAAGTTTCAACACAAGCCAAAATATCATCTTTCAAAAATCCTCTTTTAAAAATAGACCTATTATTACCTAGGGGCCAAAATCCCTTAAGCTACCATACTCTATAATGAATGTAAACACAACATCCTTGCATTGGTAGGCCAACAAAGTGCATAAAAAAATCAGGTTGCCAAATTGGTTTTGAAAAAAAATCTTTGAATTTTTGAACGGCACCACCTAATATCAAAAATTATCCTTCATACAAGAAAAGGGATCTTGGGCCTACTCACACCTACTATTTACAAGTTCAACAAACATTATGATTATTCTTACTCTTAAATAAATAGATCCTTCCAACTTTTATAAATACTAGACATAAAATGATTCCTACTCCTATTGCCTTGTGATTTATGAATGTTCAATGTATGTAATGCTTGTGACCTATGTATGTTTAGTGTAGGTAATGTCTTCTCAATATATCAGTGTTTTTTTAACAAACTATTTACATAATGTTAGTTGCAAGCATTTTAAAAGGGATTTCAGGGGTAAATGGTGATAGGTTTTAGGAATTTGTCTTACATTTAAAAAAGTGCAAACCAAAATTGCTAGGTCAAACCAAAACCAATGTGAAAATGTGGAGAAGTTTTTTAAAAAAATTATAAAAAAATTGATGATTTTTTTCTCAAAAACAAGAAATACATATAGATATATATAAACAAGATATTATCTTTCCATTTTTACTTTTCACATTTGTGTGAAATTTCACACCATATTTTCATTTGGGCATTAGACCTTGTGAAACAAAGTTTGCCAACTTGGGCATATTGCCTTGGCAACCTTTGGGTCATAGAGTGCAATGCCTTGTTGCACCAAAGCATTACCTTGCATAATAATCAATGCAACCTAGTATGCAACACCTCCTACTAATACCATAAGAGATCACAATATGTGTTTTGTAATTTCTTGTCATACGAACAAGAGGCATCATCATACAAGGTTGCCTTGTGTGGGACATTTCACAAAACAAAACGTTCACTTGTGAAGTTATTATACCTTATCACATAAGGTTGGACTCATCTCTTGCATTGGGTAGGGCTCACATGTAAGAAACATTTTAAGAATGGAGGGCTGTTTCAACTATTCCCTTCTCCTAGGCCCCTTATTTAGGAATTGTCCCTACCTGAGGGCTTTACCTTACACTTTGGTAGGTTTCTCCAAGGTGGGCTAGTTCCACAATTGGGGAATGCTACTTAAGGTGAAAAGCAAAATATAACTCATATTTACATTTTATTCTTGACATTTAAAATTTGACTTTAATGTGTTGTGAAACATTGTCTTTGAACTATTATTTGCATTTTTGTAAATTCAATATATTCTATGCAATTAAATGGGAAAAACCTTGTGTTTTTTGAGTTGGATAACAAAGTATTGGATATAAGGGGAAGAAAAAAGGTTTACATATGAAAGTGGAATGACCATTTTTGGTTGTTAATGTTGAATCTTCATACCATCACTTTTAAACACTCAACATGACCTTGATATGACAAGGAATCAGGTCAAATGCAAGTATGATGCATGACAAGGGCTAACATTGTGCAACACCCATATATTAAAATACGAAATGCTAAAAAAGTTTTCACAACTCCTTGCATGAATTCTCAATTTTGAAATTAAAAATTTCAAGTTTTAAATGTTTTGAGTAAGATTTGAAGGGTCAAATATTCTTATCTAAATTGAATGTTATTTAGTTCACATGAAAGAGCTAAAGCACTATAAAACCTTGTCCTTAGATATCCAAAATACTTTTGTTCTTTATTTGTTAAAATGTCTGAATGCTCCAAACAAATGTGTCACAATGTGTTCCATTCACTCAAGACACAATCTAGATGGATAAATCTTGACCAAAGCAAAAAAACTGACATGGTGTTGGAAAGCTTTTAAAAGAATTGTATGAAATGGTCATGCTTGCGCATTTGGTAACATTTTTGGAAGTTACAAAAATTCTAAAATTGCAAGACAATGTGATACCTGATTTTTGAGGTATTGGAACTTTGGAAGTCCCAAAATTTGTCAATTTTGATATAGCCCCCACTAAGATCCACATAGTACAAGAAGAATAGCACCTCCTTTACAAATTTGATCCACAATGGCTCCATGGTGAATTATGTATTTGATTCAATTCAAACAACATTAAATCTTTTATTGGTTTTGTGCACATTCAAAGCATCCCCACCAAGGGTTGGAAAAGACATGGTTTAATGATAACATTGGGGTCATGGGGGTTAAAAGCTATGAAAAATGTCTCTAGTGGAGGGACAACACTACATGTTTTTCATGCCCGCAATGAAAAATATCTCCAAGCACGAAATAGTGGTGGAACATTTTAGGCATTGAAACACACATTACCCAAAACCAACTTTCTTTTTCTACACCATTGTTCTATTCCTCTCTCATGCACACGTTACAAATTTTTATTCATTTCTCACCCACACAATACAATCTTCCATCTTTTTTTTCGAACACATTGAAGTTGCAATCCTCCATGCTCAAAATTGCAAGTCCTCTCTCAAATTTTCCTTCGTTCCTCTCACCCCTTTCTCAAATCACAAATAGAAAAAAATCAAAAGAATTAAACACACACAATATTAACTTAAAGCATTATGTGACCCACCTCTATTCCATTCCCAAAACTGCAATTACTCTCCTTTCTCAAAAGAAAAAAAAAAAATTCAAACAAAAGATTCACATGCACAAACGTGCATAGGAGTTTTTTATAAATTGCAAAGTTTTTGTTTTGGTCCAAATTTGAAATTTTTTGGTTCCGCTTCAAATTGCATATGGCAACTCCAAAACTCACTCCTCTCACCCAAAAAAAAGTTTCATTTTCCTTTCACGCTATAATTGTCCTCTCTCCAAATCAACCCACTTCTCTCGTGCACAAACAAAAAAACACAAAGCAATACATCTTTCCACATACATCTTTCTTGTGTGCTTTGCTTTCTCTAGATTGAAGAGAGTTTGCTCCAAATCCTTATTCATGTCTTCTTGCAAAAGAAGAAGCAATGTAAAAACATTATTCACTTTGTCACTCCATAGGTGGGGTTAAATTGACAATTGAGAATAAATCTATTCATGGTGCCCACAAATGCTCACAACAAACTAGTATTACCACCTTTCTATTGTGGCTAATGGGGAGGAAACTCTAAGGGGTTATAATATTCTTTTGCAAGACATATGTCATTATCTGTACGAAACTTATCATTTCTAAACTTGGTCACATGAACTAAGGAACTTTTTTAAGGCTTGAAAAGTTTCAATAACTACATGTTTGTTATTAGGAAATTATTTTCAATACCATGGTGAGCATGGGGGCATGTCATCTTTCAATTTACAATGTATAACCCTAGGTTTGGTATGTAAATCAAAAGTGAAATTCATAAAACTTTTTGTTTGAAATCTTTGTTTTCATACATAACAAGCCTATACATGACACTTTAGGTCAACTTGACATGTCAATTTTTACACTGACAACCACATCTTTAATGAAAATTGTTATGCATAATATAAACATGTCTCAATCAATATTTTAGAAAAGGTAAATTTTTTTATCTTAATAGACAACAATTTTTTCAAAAATTACAACCAATCATGAACCACCATTGCATGTACATACAGTTTTTAAGGGCATGTATTTACTTTGCATGGGATTTAATTGAGCTTGAAAATCATTAATTCTTTATTTTTTTAGTATTTATTTTAACATGCAACCAAAGTTCCAATCTCAAGTAAATCATATTGCATGTAAATTGTACATGGAATTGAAATTTCAATCCCAATATTAAAGGGGCCAAAATGTTTAATGGGTTTTGAAATTTCAATCAAATGTAAATGAGACCAAAATTTACATGGGATTAATATTTTGGTTTCGCATAAAGTGTAGATGAGACTAAATTCTACATGGGACCAAAATTTCAATTCAACATAGAATTTACATATTCAACATGATACCAAAGGCTTGGGTGCATAATTATAAGCTCTAGTACATGAGTTATAGTTGATTTGCATATTATAGATTAAATTTTGTATTATTTGGTATGTAAATATTTCATTAATTTAATTACTTTAAATTTCATTACATGAAATGTAAAATAATAAAAAATAATTTTATGTATTTTAAAAATGGTATACAATTAGTTTAATGTTTAGTTTAACATGATCACATTTATTTAAGCAACCTTGATATGTAGACCAAGAAACTTACTTGTAGTGTGGGGATAAATTTTATGCAATGTGATTTTTGGGCTCTACATTGCTAGACACTTATACCGATGACAACCGATTGATGAAGAAAATGATTTGATTTTGTGAAAAATAAAATTTATTCAAATGAAAATATTGAATGGAATTGCATGCAATTTGAATTGAATTGGATTTGTTGAATTGAATTGAATTCAAATTCCTCAATTTACATATTTGAGAATTGTTTGGTAGATCTGTAGTTGGGTATTTGAGCTTCTGCTGATGGAGTGGTACTAGTATGAATTACATGGTCATGCTTGTTAAATTACCAAATCAAATTGAATAGAGAGAATTTTTTTTCTAGTGACACATAACTCTTTCTTAAACAGGTGAGCCCCATCTCTCTAGTATGAATATTCTTCTCTCTTCACATGTGCCAGAGTGCTTGAAATTTAACTACCATAGCTGGCTATTTGTACTTGTTTGCTCTGGAAGTTGAAGTTGGGTGGTAGTCTACTAATCCCAAGTGAGAAGGAGAAATTGTATCAATTGTTTAATTTTTCATTACTTTCATGGAGAATAATGAACAAGTTAGTAATTCTAGCTCAGCATGGAGTGTAGAGAACAGCAACCAGCAATGTATGTTTTATGCTTTCTATACTTTTTGCAAACTGTAATATGAATGGCATTTTCTATCTTAACCCTAAAGCCAATTTGTAAACTATAGGCTTTCTCCAGTTAACAGTTATAGTAAACCGTAATGCTTAAACTATCTGTAAAAACTGAAAAGTAACAAAACATATACAAGTGTAAAGCTCTGCAAATGTGGATTTTGCTACTTGAAAATGAGTCAGTTAAACCATTTAATGCACCCATTACTAAATTTGTTTCATGCAAATGTGTCAAACCCACCTACAATTTGAAACACATGAAGGGTTCGTATAAAGCTACTTTCACATACCTATCATATTGTCCAAACTTCCTCATTACTGCCTCCCCTTGAACATCTGTCCTTAATCCCCAAACTTCAGACAGCTTGAATATGGGCTGTTTTTCAATGTAATTTCTTGCTATTCTGAAGTTTAGGTCTTAAAACCTCAAGTATTAGATAAAATGTTTTCTAAAGAAAGAAAGAAATAAGCTTTCTAGGGTCCATATGAACTACAAACTGCCAACCCCTTAAATGCTGAAATTTACATGTGAATTTCATTTAAATGTAAATTGCTATCCTCTACATGGAAAGGTCCATACCTTTCATTCTAGCAAGTTTCCATGTTGTCTTAAATGACAAAATCAGTTGCCATTGCCAATTTTAATATTCATACGTAAGGGAACATGTCCTGTGAGTGCATTTAAATACCTCAATAATCAATTGCAAAGTAACATAATTTGTTTCCACAAGTGTCCAACATCAAAGGTTCAAAATTTCGGGATACTTGAGTTTATGAAGACTTCTCCATCATTTTGTAGCAATTCGTCCACATGCTTTTTACCTACTTACATTTCCCCAATTGGATTGCAAACGGTTTTAGATTCTTGATTCATCACCAGGGGATACTTGATGTTGCCAAAAACAGAATTATTATATTTCTAGGCGTTGTAAAATAGTCATTGGAAATTTATTAAACTGCCAGAATTTACCCAAATTGTGATCTTGCCTTGAAATTGAGTTGTATTCCTTTTGCCAGAAAACAGATTATGATTGATATGCTCAGCAATCTCTATGATTTTGTTACCTAATACAACAATGATCTACTTTGACTTGCTTTTTCAGCTGTATCACAACTTTCCTTTATGATCTCTACATTGTTTGAGTTCTCTCAGAACCGAATTTCAATTCTTTGATTGAAGTGTCTGTTTCAAGATGTTCAAAATTATGGATGGTAAAGCTGTGTAACCCAGAACACACACTCCATTCTTACCCTACATGAAACAATTACTGTAATCTGAAATCTCTAGAGATGGAACATATTTTTTCATATAATTGCTCAAATCACATTCATCCCTAAAGCATCTTGTCCAATGTTGCAAGTTGCTTAAGTTGCAACAAACAGCTCATTGCATAATGGGTCTACCTCGTATGCCAAATTTAAACCAGTAACCACTAAAGTAAGAAATGTTCCACAAAGCTGTCAAAAAAATGAATTCAGTGTTCTTCACACAGTAATGACTGTTTGAACATCGAAATCCACACTTGGTTGTTGCTCATCTTACATTTGCAAGATCGTATCTAACAAAAGATCTACCGAAGGTAACAGCTCAATGGCACCAACATATCAGTTGCTTCCTAAATTTAATATTATTTTGATGGTGGAAGTAGAATGAAATGAACTAGGAACAAAATTAATTTTGAATTGCAGGGCTAAACTACTTCTGAGTGGACTGTGTAAAAAACCCAGATTAGCCAACCTAAGCTGGAGTGTGTGCCAAATCCCGAAGGCAAAGACAGATTTTGATATAACCCTTTTAAAAGAGCTTTTTCAATGATTTAAAGATCAAATAATTTGAACAAAGCCTCTTGATTATTGGACAATGTTACCATAAATGTTATACATTCCTCTGAGTGCACATTTTACATGTGTACTCAAGGTCAGCCTAGGAATATGCCAAGAAATATGCTATGTAACCCTAAACCTTAAAAAGTCTTACATTAATCACCAGTAACTAGGTACTTAATTAGGCATGTAATTGTTACATTTGGAACTTGAACTACCACCCTCCTTGCCCCCACCCATCAACAGATGCAAGCAAGCTTGAGTGTCCCAAATTTAGCCAAGTATATATATATATATATGCAAGTTTGTTTTCTTTTGTTTATTAGAGTTTAGGCATTTAGTTAGTACGTATGAACACTTTTTATTGATTGTATGATGCTAGTAACTATTGAAGCTTCAATTTTGGGCTAATGTGTGTAGGTAGTCAGAAGGTGGATCCGGTTTAGAACTAGACTGGTTTATTAAAGTTATTAGTAAAGTCAAGCGATTAGGGGGCAAGAACACCCAGTCTCGGCATAATAGGGCATCAAATGCTTAACTGGGATTGAAATTTTAGAAACGGAAATAACTGAGACCCAAACTAGTGTTTCCACCAATTTTGGTGGTAAACTCAGTTTCATCCCCTCTTTCCATTTTTCTGAGCGCCTCCAGTGCTGGTACATATATTTCCACTGCTCTTACCTATACAACTACTATAATTCCTCTAGAACCTTGTGCATTAAATACTGAGTTTCAACATTTCATGCTGAGATTTGATAAAATTTCATTGCTTTGCCAATACCACTGGAAGAGGGGATGGGCTGGGAAAGCAGGTGGACAGGGGGTGAAAGAGAGGGTGACTTTATGAATAACTTTATTAAATGTTTTTTTTTGAAAAACTACAAACCAAGAGTCTTGAAACTTGAGGAATAGGGTTCATTCACATTTTTTAAAAAGTTGGAAATGGAACCACACAACACTGAGCTTTGAACCAACCAAGTAATTCCTTGCTCGCTCAAAATCGCCAATCCCAGTAATGTCAACGTGGAAAGAGCTCAGAAACTGCCGTGATGATTTATCCTAGCATTCTAAGCATTGTCCAAAGTCAACCTCACATATTTGTGTCCAGAACACAAGCATCATTTCCAGCCTCTATTATTAATGTGAAGAAAAAGGATTGCAAAAATGCGTCAACTCCTGGCAGCCTGGCTCGAAGACACTGCATGTATTTCTCAAAAAATAGCTAAAACCAACAGGTAGTAAGCTCACTGGAGAGGAAACAATGGATATGTTTTAGGGAAAATTTTGAAAAGTACCCTCAGAAGTCCAGCTTGCAGTACAAGATACCATAGCACATTAAAGCTTAGCGAAGACCTCAACTTTTGTTAGGTGAGAGAATGAAGACAATGTTGGATTGCCAAATATAATGAAAGTCAGGACTTAGTTGAGTGGAGAATTGGTCGATGCTGGAAGCTCAGCAATAGTTCTTAATAAAGTAAAGGAGCCTCTCAAGACCGTTCCTCGATCTCCTCGGGTTCTGGATTCAACAAACCATGGCATTAGCTGCTGCTTTTTATAGTAATGTGTAAGGCAAAGCCCCAGGGTGGGGCTTTATGGGCAAAAGGGTCCTGCGAAGTGTGGAGCCAAGTGCAGGCTCAATTCCCATAAAGCTCGACCCCAAGGAATTTACCTGGGATGAAAAGTTGTGTGCATTCTTCTTTTTAATTTTTTTTCCTGGAATCCATAGCATGTTTTACAGGAAAAAAATTATAACAAGTTTTTTGAAAATGTGATGCCCATCTTTGGAGGTGGGCATTGAGTTTTCAGAACCCCACTGGCATTATTATGGTCAGTAAGGCTACATGCAGCAACAATAGAAAGAATGGTTCAGGTTTTTTCAAACTCAATTACCAACTTATGAACTCATAAACCCTGACTCAAAAACCCTGAATAGTGACAATATTCATGGTTAACCATCCTCCACATTTCAAGGAAAATCAAAGCTTAACACAACCTTATTTTTTGGAGTTTGATTAAGCTCAGATGTGTGGCCCATTGTTTTTTTGTTCTCAATTTTGTGATGTAGCTAAGGTGGTGATCATTATTTGTAAGCTGATTTAGTCAAATTCGGCTATTAACAAAAACTTAAAGGAAAAATTTAAACATCCTTTTTTTTTCCCCTAGCTACTTGAGCCATCTATGGAAATATAGTGATTTTAAAAGACGTTTTTAGTTTTATTTACCAAATTTGGATTTCTTTTTTCAAACACTGATTGAATTTATGAGATCAAATTTCACAACTGTTTGAAATTCACTCCAAAAATAAAAGGGCTGGCTATCTCCCATTTTTCCCAAATTCTGTGATGTAGTAGCATCATGATTTAGCAATTGTCCTGAAATATATTCAGTATTAATTGGCATCAAGTGTCTCAAAAACTGTCAAAGCTGTCGAAAACTGGTGAAAAACAGCCCCACAACTAAAAATTGTGGCAAATTTTTCTTGGTATTATTTTCCCTGGAAATTTGCCCTTTTTTTTTAAAGGAAAAATTTGTGACTAGTATATATTTGTGACAAGTATATATCTTTTTATTTTCTGAGTTGAAAATTTTGAATCACTAGCTACTAATAGAATCAAGCTAAATTTGATCTTCAGTTCCACTCGCTCAGATTACAACAGATTTTAGAAGAATATTTTTTCCATTTCCAGTGATGGGTGAAATACAGCAAGGGCTGATGTTAACTTGTTTATTGTAACAGGCCTTACTAGGTTTGTTTGCGTGGAGGTTTCCTTCAAAACAGAAGCAAAATCTGGGTTTATCTTTGAATGCAATTTTTTTCACCAAGAGCGCAAATTCATGAAGCAGTTTTTGCATAATTTCTAAAACATGTGGTTCTAAGCTTAACCTCAGTTGCCTGATAATTTTTTTTTTTACTAGTCTGCTCTTTGAGTGCAAGAAATGATTTTCAAAGAGATTACCTCCAGAGTTTTCTTTGGTCAACTGGTGAACAGCTCACAACCTAATGATTTTCTATAGTGCATATTCTATCACTAGAATTTGGGAGACTAAGATCAAGGTCTAAAAATTCTTGACTGGTTGTAGGAAAAACTTGCTGCATCTTGAGAATTCAAGCCAAATTTGCAGGCTCAATCCTGTTTACCTAGTTCATGAATGCACTGGCATTTCATCCAAGTCTGGCCCCACATTTTGGAAATGTTCCCTACCCATGGGTTTTACCCATTGCACAAATGTTATCATGAACTTAAACATACATAGATCAAGAAGCATAGGAGGGGCAGGGTTCTTATCAGTGTTGTTCAGTTTTGAATTTAACTTTATTTTATTTTATTATTATTATTATTATTTTATAGAACCTTTGATTTGTTCTTGAGACTGATTCTTTGGAAATTTTTAAATCTTTAATTTCAATCATTTTCATAAAGAATTTAGAGTTAGTTTGCTTTAAGATCAAGGCCAATCCTATCTTCATTACCCATAAGTAAACAATTTTTTTTTTGGTGCAGCATTAGTTTGTTCAACTAGTGAACAAAGTTTTAAATATTAATTATATAAAACTAATCAAATGCAATAAGTTGCTTACAATGTAAGTCAATTTTATGTTTTGTTTTCACGAAGTTTTACTACATAGAGAATTTAGACTTGTTTTAATTGGGTAACACCCCAGTTCAAATTTCAATTCAATTTTGAAAAGATGTTGGTTATTTGATTAGGTTCTTCGTGCAGTTCTAAAGAAACTTAGACCCTCCAATCTAAGGATTCTAGAACCTAATCTAAAATCCAAACTTGTGTAAATCCAAGAACTTGCCAACACTAATTTTTACACCTATTTCTTGAGGCTATAAAAAATGTTAATTTTCCTTCAACACTTATGAAGTAGGTGTATGTACCTCCTCTTTTCTTGGAAGGACCTTCACATTGGAAATGAGGTGGAGGATCCAAATAAACTTCTAAATTTTTTTCAAGTGTTTTACAGATTACCTTCTGTAAAGAGATCAAAATAGTTGTAAACAACATTTTTAATCATGTAAAACAAGTTGTAAAATGGTGTTTTCATTCTAGTGGATGCTTGTAGTGGATGTTTGTAGTCAAAACCACAACATGAACTCTCTCTCTCTTTATTTTTAAAGATAGGTGTTTGTTTGGGTGTGATCACTTTGTATCCGTCTCAAATTGTAGGCCCCCCTCTCCTTTTGATATTCTGAAAAAACTGATTTTCATCTGAAAGAAGTATTTTTTCTGAATGGTTTTTTTCACAATTGGGTTTCACAAGAACCCTGAAGTTAAGCTCTCTTGGGCCTGAAGACTCTTGGGATGGGTGACCTTACAGGAGGTTGGATATACTTAGGCCAATACCAGAGGGACCCACTCCTAATAAGTTAGGAATAATGTTGGATTAGATTGCAGTCAAGATCTGACAAATATTATATTAGTAAACCGTAAACTTTTTCGCTTTAGTTCTAGAAGAAGAAACAATTATACCCACAAGTGGTCTACGTTGATCCTCTAAGAGCTTGCGCAGCCTGATCTTGGAGCTCCAAGTCTACAGCTTTGTAGATGAATACTACAATGATAAGCCAGGGAGGTGGGTTTTACACAGCCTGTAACTTCGCCTTTGACTTCTTTAATTAGAACCCACCTGATCCAAGAAGATTGATGATCCAGCTGCTCAGCTGTTTTGTGGCCGCGTCAAAATTTTGTAAAACAAAGTCAGCGCTTTAGCCTTTGTATAAATAGAGTGTCGCATGTCTCTAGATTTCACAGCTCTGCGTGCAATTGTGAGTTCAGTAGATGTCTGCTGCTGCAAAGAAGACACCACCCCATTCTGATCAATACTAGAGAGTACTGCAGCTGCTAGCTAGTTGCAGAATACTGATCCTGAGCTAAATCTCAGCATCACATAGTTTTACAGTACTAATTGATCTTGGACATCCTCTGCTAGCTGCATAAAAGCTTTTCTTACAGATCCTGATCTGCTGGTGAAGCTTTAGATTTGAAGCTTTCAGTAGTATAACCAATCAGCGTATTCTCTATATAAGCTGCAGCTTTGCCATCTCTAGGACTTCTAGTACTATATCTCTTGGAACAGCAGCTGGTAGCTGAGTTCTACAGCAGTTTGAAAGATGCAGAAGTTGACGTTTGTAGCTGGTTTGTTGGTGGTGCTCATGGTGGCTGCCAGTGAAGTAGTATGGGTAGCTGAGGGCGCCGTTGCAGCAAACTTTCCGAGTCCTGGCACAGCAACTGCAGCGCCAACCTATGGACTAAACTTCTACAAAAATTCGTGCCCCGGCGCGGAAAACATCATCAGAGCTGCGGTTATTGCAAAATGGAACAGCGATAAAACCATCACGGCGGGATTGCTGCGCATGTTCTTCCATGACTGCTTCGTCACGGTACTTTAATTGGGTTGCACTCAGTGTTCAAACTCCTTGATCATGAGGAGTTCAAACTTTGTTCCGTTCAAGGTGTGGTTGAATGAATAGAATGCACGGAGAAATGCAACATCACATGCAGCTCAGATTGATCATGTAGAATCCCGACACTAGTTATAAATTGTAACTGGTTCCTCTGGACTGTATTCTTGTTACTCTGCAGGGCTGTGATGCATCCATTCTGATATTGAGCACTCCGGGAAACCAAGCTGAGATTGAAGCGGGACCGAATCTAACAATTCACGGTCAGGACTTGATCAACACTATCAAGACTAATCTCGAGGCAGCTTGCCCGGGCGTCGTTTCCTGCGCTGACATCATCGCCCTCGCGACTCGTGATGTAGTTCTTCTGGTATATTTGATATCCTTCGGAACCAGTCTCCTTATTCAGCTCCTTCATATTCACAAAAACTTAACAGATGTTGCTAAGAAACCCAAGTAGTCGCGGAGATCTTCATAGTTAGATGCATATCACGATTGCTTGTAGTAACGTCTTGTCGAGTGTAAAGCAACAAGTCTGGGTAATATTTTACAGGCAGGAGGACCCCAAATTCTTTTTCCCACCGGACGCAGAGATGGAGTCGTGTCACTGGCGTCGGCCGTTGACGTGCCCGGACCCACTGACACTGTAACGCAGGCGATTGCAGCTTTCAATTCCATCGGCCTTAACGTCAACGATCTTACCACTCTTCTAGGTACCAATTCCTGTCACTGCTAGTACATAATTCTCTACAGTTTTTCCATCAGGCTGTTGTGATCACAGTTATACACATCACAGCAGCCTTATGGAAAAGCCATTGACATAGGGCCTTGTTTCTTGCTGTAGGGAAAGATGCAATTAATCATATTAGGAACTCTGGGAACACATGTTCTCATTAAAAAAGATAGATGTTAGTGTATGGTGAGTGGTGGTGAGTCACAGGTTGCCTCATAGCTCTCATAGCTCTTGCAATTGAGTAATGCTCGATTGATAGAGCTGTAAGATGACTGTGAGCACAACTAGTTGAAAATACATAACGGAAAGCTGCTGTGATCACAGTCATCACAAGAGCCAAATGGAAAGATGTCCTTTGTTTAAGTCTACATGGTACTTTGCTAGTTCGTGGACGCGGACATTGTAGGTTCACATGAGAAAGATGGGGTCGAACCTCAAAGCTGGCTTACGAGCAAGAAGTTATCACATGAATATTGGCTTGGGAAAATGTTAATCCCTTCGATCACACGCAGCGTTTGACATGTGAAAAGTTCTGGTTGCATGAAAACAGGGGCTCACACTGTCGGAGTTGCGCACTGCTTGTTTTTCTCTGACCGTCTTTACAACTTTCAAGGAACTGGGGTAGCCGACCCCACTATGGCCCCAGCTCTGGTCGCTACTCTGAAGTCCGTGTGTCCTCAAGGTGCCAGCGGCCTGGGCAACCC
>Ga0116229_10003969_pt1 | contig 24306 bp, 15 predicted proteins | sample S1TSphgellanicum_3_FD_87313 | JGI IMG/M metagenome (GOLD analysis project Ga0116229, IMG submission 87313) | Host-associated microbial communities from peat moss isolated from Minnesota, USA - S1T2_Fc - Sphagnum magellanicum MG | ecosystem: Host-associated > Plants > Peat moss > Unclassified...
AATTAACCAATTTATTAGTTATGAATTATTAAATAATAATTTCATAACTAGTAAAAATAGCAACAAATTAACTGTTATTATATAAATATGAATTAATTAACTAACTTATTAGTTGTAAGATTTCATCATGGTTCTTAAATAATCAAATAAATAACTAATATATATATACACAGGATGTGGAATTTGGAGGAAGTAAAAATTGTTCAAAGATCCAGGACTCCAGACTCTCAGGATTTAACTTCTTAATTACTAATCATTCTAAGTCACAAGACCATGGTAAAATCTTTTGTCAATGAAGAAAAATTGAAAAAGGCAGTTGTAATAAGAATGATAGAGATGGAACATGCAAGAAAATGATGATTAGTGGAGAATAATGACATTTGACCTTGGGTTCATGAAATAATGAATGCAAACTGATCAAAAGTTTTCTAAACCTTTAATGGCCCTAGGAATTCTATAACATAGCCTCATAATGTCCTAATTATTGTTGGGCTTCATAAAGAATTTTCACACTTTAGTACTGTTAGGCTTAGGACAAAAGATAACCATTCACTAGAAATACATAACTTACCCAAAAGATCTCACAGCTCAAAAAAATGATGCATTTATTCACCACCGAATCAAATTAAACGAAGATAAGATTATGGATGGTTGCTTAGAGCTTAGAAGTAAGGTCCCACAATTGTTGCTTGAGAATTGGCCTCAGATATTCATGATAGCTTACTATGACAATAAACTCATTTAGAAAGTCTTTTCCATTTGCCTACATCTTTGTACAAATGGGTATACACATCCCCATCATATCAACCCAGGACCAAACCAAAGTATTCATTAATGTGATTAAAAACATCAACCAATGCAATAACATTTGGACGTACCTACAAAGTTAGGATCCACATAGTAGTTATCAATTTCTTTGAGCATATAGTTCATCTCCATGCATGTGTGTCATGGGCTCTATGGTGAATCAAATGTCAATTCAGTAGTCCTTTAGATGTGGTGTAATTGTTGATGTTACACTCAAATCATCTTTCATTGTTGCTCAACATTACATTTCATCGAAAAGATGCATGCAACATACATAGACAAATTTGAGATATGTAGGATGGATTGAAGTTACTTACTCAACTAAATAATGTGTTACGCTGACCCTTGGCATGGAATACATGGGTACTTGTCAAATATCTAGTCATTAGAAAGTCACCAGAATGTGTTTTATGAAAATTCAACAATGCATACAAATTGTAAAGTCCAGTTGCAACTTCACCCCCTTTACTTGGTATGTCATTTTGTGTTTGTTCAATTATTGTTCTGTCACAATTTGAAAAGTTGTCATTTTGTCACAATTCTTGTCACAGCTGCCTTTTTTGAAATGTTGTTCATGCAATTATGCTACTTGCTTGTCACAGAACTACTATGAGGCAAACATGTTCAACAACTTATCCATATTCATCCAGCAATTGAAAGCAATGAACTTGAATAGGTGAAGATTTTGACACAAAATGCACCTCATTTATGTATGGCCATTTCCACATGTGAAGTCTAGAAATTGTACAAAATAGGTGCACGCATTAAATGACTTGAGATCAACAAACCATGTTTCCAATTCAACAAGATGAATTATAAGTTATGATAAAAACAATTTTGCACTGCATTTTATGTGGATTCCTACCCTGCTTTGAACATCCATCTGATCATATTTGCAGTCTAGAAAGTTCATTTAGGAAGGTGTTAACACATTCTTAGGATTATGATGTTTAGGAAGATCATGTTCCATAAGGTTGGAGATGTATATGGCACAATTATGTGTCAAACAAATTTTCTCCTTCCCCTTATTGTTATATCATAGTCATTATGGTGGCATTGTTCTCCACTATTTGTGTGTATGAATATTTCTCATTAGAACAAATATCAATGGAAAGAACAAGACAAGAATGTCTCATATGAAGATGAACTTGATAATGGTTAATAAAAGATCATGCATGGCCGTTGTATTGCTTATAATGTATTTCTAACTTGCCAACAACCTCCACACATTCTCAAACATTTGCCTTTAAAAAGTTAATCAAGCAATGCACATCATAAGTACTTCAAGTTTCTGCTACAAATGCACACCCCATCATGTTTTTCTTCTGGAAAGACAAGAATCATGTTTTACTTTTTTTGCACACAACATTTACAACTTTTTTGCTGAATCAAAGAATTGAGGAACTTTGCAAGAAATCAAACAAAGAGGATACAAGCACAATGTTTGAACTTGGAACATATAACCACCTAGTGTTGTTGTAGTGAAAGGTGGTTCTATATTGATAATCCAAGGTATAGATAATACCACCAAGATGTGGTACACAATGAAGTAAAGAAGGATTGGGGACTTGCCATCAAGGCCAGACACCAAGCCCAAAATGTTGTGGACTTGTGGTAGAATCAATGAAAAGCAATGAGAACTTCCACATGCATGACATCCAACTTTTGCCAAAGCCATGGACTATGAACTTGAACTACTTGCCACTTCACACATCTTTGTTGAATCACAAGCATTAAACATGGCAATTTTGCATAGACTTACAAACAAGATAATTTCAAAGCTCTAAAAGCTTTGAATTAACAACACACCCCTTAAATTCCTTGTACAATGACGAGCTTCTCTAAAAGTCATTAGACATTTGAAAACTCTTTATAGATTCACCATGATCAAGGATGTATTTTGATATTCCACAAGGACTAAACCAAGCTCTAATGTCTGAGCTTCAAAGCATTTCTTTTCTTCTATGAGATGAAGAAAAGTCTGTTAAATTACAATTTGGGCAACAACATAAAACTTGCATTTCTTCTTTCATCATGTCTGGAGGAATTAAAGATTAAAAAGTCATATTAGAGTTCTTCAATAATTGTGGTGATGTACTAACTAGTTGTAGCATTATGCTATAGAAACAAAAGGTGGCATTGTTGATCATGTAGAGATCATGGCACATTATTAGAGAGTAACAGCTAATTGACTTTGTGTACCTAATCATAATAAAGTGACTAACCTCCATTATAGATGTTTTGGTATTCAGTTGCTTTCTCAACTACTTTTGTTTTGGACAATCCCCCAAGTGTAGGTAAAATGGCAATCATGTTATCTTCTACTGCACACAACTCCATGCCAGTACATTAATACCATTCACACAATGTTGTAGCACAATTAGGCATCAATCTATGGACAACAATACCAAAACTCAACATGACTACATTGATATGCTTTAAATTCAACATTCGTGAAATCAACTTCTACATCATTTCACATGATTAAACAATTGCTTTCAATTAGAACAACATTGAATGAAAACCTCAAGCATTGAAATCATTCAATGAACACACCTAAACCAAATTGTATTCATTTGACCAAAAACATCGTAATGTAATCACCTTGGTCCCCTATCTGACGAAAAAAAAATGGTTTTAGAAAAAAGTCTACCCATAAAATTTTGCATACTATTTGGCTATCACAAAGACTTCATCAACATTTAAACCCTTTTGGAGATTAATTTTCTATTGATTGGTCTATATACTTGCTACCAAAATGAAGTTTCATGAACTCATAACTAGATGGTATGTGTGTAAGTACACAAAACACATACATTTTATAAGCCGATCCCCCAAAAACAAAACATCATCACTTGCGCTTGCCGTGTTGCTTCTAAACCTTATCATGACCTTTTTCAGTTCCTTGAGCTGCTTTCAAAGCTTGCCTAGTAGTCTTTGTAATAGAAACCCACTCAGCCATAGGTTTAACAACTCTTCTTCCTTGCTTTGATGCCTTTGATTCTTTGATACCCGAACTTGGTGCATTTGAGACTAGTTACTCTTTTGCATAATTGTTTATGGTTTTTTCTACATTTTCATTTCCAGGTTCATCCATTAAAATAGGCCTTTGTGGGTCACCTTCTTCTCATGAATGGGTTTCATCAAGCTCCAAAAAGTTACCATGTTTTTCAAATGTTAACACCTTTATATTAACACCTTTTGAACCCACTTGGACATTTTACTCTGCAACCATATTTGGTTGCAAGTAAGATGGAGGTGGTTGAGAGCCATGACTTGGCTTATTAACATGTACACATTTTGGTGATGAAACCTTCCCATCACATAACCAATGAACACTTCCGACGCTAGGACTCACATGGTTTTATCATAGAAGTGGAGTGGAAAAGCTTAAGCTTGTCTCCAAAAGACTTTTTGAAGGTTCTGTAGTTGCTAATCCTCAAGCATCACACACATATAGTAATTAGTATCTAGCAAATTACAAACCATAAAAGACAATAAAGTCTTTCAAGTTATGCACAATTCTAAAACATAGGACCATGTGGATTTTGCAATTCAAAAAAGATTATTGCAGAGTATATTATACTACACAAGTGTCTTAGTAGTATTCTCCAACCTGAATTCAACAAATTAGTCCACAATCATGAATTAATTACATAATACCTCATTGAAAGCCTATAATTTGCATTCATGAAGCTTATCAAACAATATCTCAAGCATACTAGACACATGAGTGGACTATGAAGTACACAAAGGTGTTGGATATGTAGGAAGAAATAAATGAACTGATGGACTTGAACTCAATCAAAGTAATCAAATGTACAAGGTTATATTTGACCAATGGATTCAAAGTACACAAGTCCATCATCACAAACTACTTTGAGTCCAAATAATCCACTATAGAAATACACATAGTCTGATGATGTCCATAGAATGGACTTGATATACACATAGTCCACAAATGTCCATAGAGTTGACAATATGTAATAACATACTAGGGAAGTGATGGACTTGGACTCTATCATGGTAATTATGGACAAAACTAGATCTAAGCAATGGATTGCATGTACACAAATTAATCATGGCTAACTATTATAAATCCAAATAATTCCATTATAGAAAACTTTTGTGGACTTGATGTACACAAAATCCACAAAATGTGCAAGTTTATCCACAAAAATATTATGTCAACCTATATAGTACAAAGATGTAAGAAGTTGAACATCACATAAGTACCAAATTGTTCAATTGTCTTACACTCTTACAACAAACTCCAATATTAGAATAACATTCAATGTACCACAATGTAAAATTTTCACCACCTTATTGCCCTAATCCAATTTTGTAAACAAACATTTTGGATTTCAAGTTTAAAGCACCACTAACCCTAGTCCATAAGATGGGTAGAAACACATGTGACTTCCACCCAAATGCATCCTATTTCTTTACGAAACATAAACCACACTTGGAGCTTACAACAAATTTAGAACAAACAAAGAGAAAAATGAATGTAAAATGAAGTAAGAATTTGAAGCTTTAAACTTGCCTTTGGTGTCAATCTTGTTGCGCTTCAATTCATCATAAAATGGATTACTATTTTTTTCATTTATGTGCACCATGATCATCCAACTTTTCCCTAGGTTTTGAAATCTCGGAATTTGCCCACTAGTCTAGGTGAATATCCTGATTGCAATCCTTCACCAAACACTTGATGGAAATAGAAAAGTGTGCTATAGCGCACCAAGAATGATACATATGCAAACAAGACACCAATAGTCCCATACAGGTGAAAATTTTCTACCACAAAATGCACATGATGTAATAATCATAGACTCCATCCCCCATGTTGAATCTGGGTCATCTGAGTTTAAACCACCTCCAAAAAAGAAAAGAGGTTTTGGGTGGATAGAAAAACCTCCTTTTCCACATTCAATTACATTATGATGTGTTTCTAAGGCAGTTTGCTACTATTGTAGATTGTCAAATTTTGATCTTGCCCGCTCAACTTCCTTAGCTAACACTAGAAACTTTTTTAAGGCAATTACATAGTCAACTTCGCCTTCAACAACCACTGCTTCAAATGCATTGCATACATTTCTTTGCACCTATGCCTTCTTAGTAATTTAAAACTCTTTAGACTCCAAATTTTTGCGGCTATGAACACCTCAAAAGTTTTTGTTTCAGAAGATGTGAAATGTGCATCCTCAGTAAGAGTAACTTCTAAAGGTGTAAGTACATCATTGAAACATCCATTCTAGATAGAGTCCCATTACACGTTTTGCTTTTATATTTTTGCCTTTAAATCCTAAAGGCATAACAACAATTTTGACAAAGAATTCTTTACCACCTATAACTGGTATTGCTAGTCATCCAACTGTGTCTTATGACACATGAGGTCCTTGTTAACCTCAAGCTACATTTGTAGCAACTCGTCTAACTCACATTCTGCTTTTGGCAACTAATTTTAGATTAAAGTGTAATACTCCAATAGTTGATTAATGTTTATTGTCAATTCAGGTTTTATTGGAGCAATTGCAACTTAATGTCATCATTGGTTCCCCTTCAACATGTAAATTTCCTTCTTCCTTGTCAAGGTTACAGCATTTTTGTTCTAAACGTAAAGAATTTGTCTTTAGTAACAATTTACGAACCTGTTCTTTTCTTGTTTGGGTTACAAACAAGGCCCAATTCATGACATGACTCCTTTTCTTTTTACAAACTATACCATATCTCTAACCATGGCATGGGAATCAAATGTGAACTTAGTAACCATGTTTTCTAATGAAGAACCATCCACAGGTTCTTTATACGAACGATCAACTCATGATCACCACATTGCATGTACTTGTAACCATTCTTATTGACAAGCCCACCAAAAAGGGCTTCAACCTCCAACTCTTTTAAATCTTTCAGAACCTTCAAAATTTTCAGGCACCATCCTTGATGACTAAGGTTGTAAACTTTAACAAAACAACTTAGACTGATAAACTCAACACCTTGTGCAATAATATGGGGAATTTTCCCATACAAAGGATTGACACTTGTAGAACCTTTAAACTTGTTTCCTTCTTGTTTGACCCTAAACCTCTTGGCATTGCTTAGTCTATTAAAACCCTGACCTTGTGATTGTTCGCTCAATCTACTTCCACTTGCTTGAAACATCTTAGCTAGGACAATAATCATATAATGCAAGCTAGCTTTCCACGTTTCAACATGAATGGTATAGAAAAGGTCAGGACCATCGTGTCCAAATCAAGAAAGAAAGAGAACCCTGACAAAAACAACGCTAAGTTAAGTTTCCATGTAAACTTTATGCACATGTAGGCTAAAATTTGGAAAAAAACCCACATCGTGTTTACATGTGACCTTGACAAAGTGGTCAAATTAATAGGTTGATTGTCCTATTTAAGGCAATTTAATGTTTTCAAAAATAGCTCAATCCATCTAAACTATGGATTCCCAAATGCCACGTTTGAGTCACCTAAGCGTGCTTTTACCTTATAGTGATTTTATTCAATCCTCCTCATCTAATTGTTGGATCAAGATTAATTTTGACTCAACTTGATCTTTGAGTTCCAAAATGTTGTTGTACAAATTCCTAAGTTTTTTGCTTGTGTTTAGGTTAGTCAAAGGATGCCATTAAAATTTTAGCTTATTGTGTAATATATAATTGTTATACATCACCTTTTTTGAACAAAAGTGGTTCACCCTTAGTGTGCTTTCACCTTCTTAGCTTGACTTTTCAAATTCTTAAACCTATGTGAGGTTGGGGTATTAACCAATGTTGGTTGGGTATATGGATGTAACCTTGGTATGTACATTGTAGATTGATATTGGTGTGATATCAAGGTTTTGATCAAATACAACTTTCTTGGTATATTCTTGCTATACCATTATTAGAGCATCTCCATTGTTATTTTGTTATCAAGCTTGTCAATCACATTTTGACAAAAAAATTGTCAATGAGCACCCCATTGCTACCTCACCAAATGTTTTTGTCATTTTGGCCCATAAAGCCTTCTTGGTTTGGTAACAACACACTATTGCCATTGTCAACAAGAGCCCAATTACATTTTTTTCTTTTGCATGCTTCTTTTCCTTGGAAAGAAGGAGCATGCTAATTATTATTTTCATTGTTATGACACATGTGGAGTGAAGAAAACAACTACAAAAAGTTGTTGCAATATGGGAAACAACTCATTGGTTTTTTTTGTTTTATTGTTGCAACATGCACAATGGAGCTCACTATTTATTGTTTCTTGTTGTTGCAACACATGTGAAGGAGCTTAATAAAATTATTATTTTTTCTTGTTACCATGTGCAAAGAAACAACTTTTTTTTTTGGTTGTGATGCGCATGTCAAAGGAGCTTGTTGATTATTATTTTGTTGCTATGACACACAAAGTAGCCAAGAAGACAAGTGGATTTAATGATAACATATGAGTGAAATGATAAAAGATGAATGAAATTAAAATGCAAAACTAATTCAACTAACATCATTCTTTTGGTGCATGTACTTGTTATAAGTTTGGAAGTGGGGTTATTGTATGAGTTTTTCATTGCAATTATTTAACATTAAAAGAAAACTTAAGTAGCTAAGATTTATGGTTGATAGCCATGGTGAGTTGGGATGGGCTTCCTTAAATTAAAAAAAAACTAACAATAACATTTATGAAGTTATGATGAAAGAATCTCCATCTCATAATTATATGAACTTTTCTAGTGTGAATAGGAAGAAACCCCCATGACAAAGGATGGTAGAATCAGATGGAGGGCCCAGTACCTTATCTTGTTGAGGAAGAGCTTTATGGCGTTGGCAAGAAATATTGCCTTCTTGTGCATCCATGTCGTTGGGTTTGCATAAGAAATTTCAAAGGAGATGTCAAGACCTGAAACTTGATGTGCGCTCACTTTTGTTGCCCTTTTGGCAATGCTGGATTCAAGCTACTAACCTACTAGCTACTGTTGGGCAAGAAATGGGCTTCACTAAATTTAATCTTTTGTGAGCTCTGATTTTTTAATCCTTTTTTTTTTTCCTCCTGCTTTTTCGAGGATGAACAAAAAGAAAGAAAGAAAGAAAACAACAGGTGCTGTGAATGTGATGATTAGTTAGACCCAATTAGGGTGATTCATTTTATGCCATTAATCTGTGGTGCTAATTTTAACTAATCTTGTCACTAAATTGGTGGTACTAATCTTCAGCAATATGTCTGCAAGCAAGTCTGACAACAGCATGAGCAAACCAAACTTCCTGATTTGAGGTATCAAAAGACCGTTTGGTTAAAATATATGGTAGAATAAGGAACAAGGAAGTCTGTCACAAAATAATTATATTACTACGCATGCATGCAGCATCCACAAACCTATAATAATACTAGGCCACATCCATCAACCTCCTCCTCCCACCAACTGGGCCCCAGGGGCCCCTAGTGGCTCGTTTCTGAGTTCCTGATCAGGTGTGGGAGTAGTGTAAGAGCAGTTCCAACGATGCTTGATATGTGACCCAGCAAAATAAAATTGGATGAAGAAAAGTCAAAACATACCGTTTGGCTCAGCAAAATGATTTTGGCCCAGCATTTTCCACAAAATGGTTAGCTTGGGAAAAGGCACTATAGAGCCTAATAATTAAAATCTGACTGTTATGACGAGTTAGGATCTCACTGCTGTTCCCTATCTCTAATCAAAATATATTCTAACAAGGCCAAATTATCAGCTCGATTAGCTAACCAAAATGATCAGTCCAGGTGGTTTGCTATAAGTAGTCTCTCACCTTTGTTCAAGTCCCAGTTTTAGTTTTATGGGTGGGGTTGGAAAAAAAGTGAAGAACTAAACTTGGATGTGAGAAATGTTTTTGCTGGGTCACATACTAAGTACCGTTGGAGCTGCCCTAAGCAAGTGCAGTGCCCCAAGGACTAATCAGCTAACAGGTGGTTAAGCCACAAATTGAAGCATGGAATTGACCTGGAGATCCACCGAAAGTAGTACCTGGCAGTTGCAAAATCGAGTCTCCTATACACATGTGCCATGCACATTCACGTCGGTCATCAAGCCACAAGTCGGGAAGTGACAAATTGAAGCGAATATTGTGGACTCATCAACCGCAGTCAAGTCATCCCATGCTCGACCAAATAGACGAACTTGACTCTTAGCAACAATTCACGATCCAAATTATATGCAACGTCGTCGAGACATCCACCAAGCTCAACCAATTAGACGAACATGATCACTGCCAGCAACAATTCATGATCCGAACAAGCAACAGCGGCGGTTGTTGATAATACTTCTTCCGCCATGGACGGACTATAATTAAGAAAGCATGGTGATCTAGAGCAGTCTTCAAACTTGATAGGAACCTTGAAAGATCATTGATACACGGACGCTCCACACGCACGTCACAGCGCCAACTTCCACCCTCTCGATCGCTTCTCCTGCTCTGCATCACTTTTGTTGTCACTGATCTCACCACGCTCGCATTGCCTACTGCAGGTCGCAGAGATATCTCGACCCACATAGCGCAGATCGCAGTGGCTTTATGGGTGAGTGAAAAAAGCTACTACCATCACAGAACCAACACTTGTTCGGCGCCGAAAGGCAAAATCGTGTTCTCAATACATGCAGGTGGTGTGGGCGTCAACGACGGATCTGGGTTGGGCTTCTGTTGAGTATGCGGATAGTTCAACTTACATCATGTGCATGCAGCTACTACCCGCCTGGAAACGTGTACGGCGAACGACCTTACTGACCATCGGCATTGACACGGAGTACTCTCCGGGCATAGTACGTCGGCGGCCATACATTGCAGACTTTGATCCATTCAAAGACTTCCAGTGCTACTGTCAGACGACATTCAACGTCATGGGAGTGTCGTCAATTGTCAGTATAAATGGAGCTTAATAATTTCTTGAACCTTGAATCCTGGAATCTACAGAGTTCATATAAGATTCTACATAGACTGGAAGAGGTAGCAATCTTATTGCTTGGTGGAAGGACATGGTCAATTAACTTATTAATATTTGATCTATTATATCTCTTCTGATTTCTGAATTTGTGAGGGTACTGTCAAGAATTCTGCCTGAAATTCATTTGCAACTGCCTTGTAGCTTCCTTAGCCTCCTCTTGAGAGGGCACCCTTCTCAGCTTTGAGAAAAGCTCCCCCTTCACAAAATCTTCTAAGCAAAAGTCATAATCATCATCCCTGTGGTAGGGTCCTGGACTTGGACAGGGACACCAAAGTTTTGTTTGGGTGCAGAACTGTCCAAATGTGCATTCAAAAGACTCAGATAGCTCTCAAATTTGTCCAGACAGTTTCTCAAGCATAAGCACTGGTGTCCATATACCACAAAACATATGAGTGTCAGATTTCCTACAATCTTGACTTCGCTTTAAAAGCAAACAAAAAAAGTGAAATGATTTTAATACTCTGATGAATCATCAAATGATTGTACTAGACACTGAAGGTGGAAGCCCTGAACAGACATTCTTCTATGGTTTCAGAATTCCTAGACTTGGTTTGCAGCACATGAGAAGGTGTGAGCATCTGACCTCAAAGCTTCTGGTTTAAAAGAGAAGTTGATTTTCAGAGTTCAAGAAGCACACTTTGCCTACAAAAGCAAATTATCCCTGGAAGCCTTGCAATGCCAACAGCAACATTAGTGGGACCACCTCCAGAAGGTCCCCTGAAAGCTAGGGCATCCATTAAGAACACAGACCATTTGGCAACATTTCAACAATATGGATCATGCATTTATAGGAAGAGTTTTTTTCATATGTATGCTAATGTCAATTACTTTGAGCAACTATATGCTTTGAGGAAATTGAAGGCTCAACACATTCTTTGTCAGGATGAGCCATCAATTGGTATGAAGTTTCTGCCAATTCTTTGGGCCATTTTAGGGTTTACGAAAAGGAATCAGTTTTGTTTATCCTTAAAAGAGCCACAACACTCATGGGGGGCTGTGGAGATTGATGTTTGGCATACTGCATCTAAGATGTTGGAGAAGAAATACTTGATTTATTACATAATCACTAACGATGCTTGCAATAACTTGGTATTTGAATTGACACCGTTCTTACAATCTCATGTTTGAATCTTGTCTAGCCACAACTAGAAATTAGAAAATTGTTGCCATTGTGATCTATAGGGTTGATCATGGATATAGTGCAAACCCATTTGGCAAACAGGGTTACTATAAGAGCATTAACCATCAGAAAATATTTTGACATAATGATTGATGTCCTCCCTAATAGAAACAAGTTGTTTAGCAAATACATAAAATTCCTACTAGAGAACATTTACAATAGATTAGAGATTCTTTTGAAGAGTGCACAAGTTTGCTTAACATTTGTGAAGCAATTGATGGAACTCATTTTCCTTTTGTAGAACATCCAAGTAAAAAGATCACACTAACAATGAATGATTTTTACAACAAAAAAAGTTTCATAACATTGTTGTGCAAGTTATGTGCAATGCAAACAAAATATTTTGGAATGTATGTGCAGACCAACCTACAGGAGTTCATGATGGTGAGCAATTCAAGAATTCAAGCTTTTATAGGCCATTGAGGTACCACATGATTTTGCAAGAGTTAATCACACAATATTAAATGAACCGAAAAAAAGAAAAGTAAGAAACTTTCCAATAAGTCCTTTGTTGAAGCATTATGCCAAGGCCAAACCCCAACTTTATTCTATGTGGCATAATCACTAAGCTATTGGATTCAACAAAACCTAACATTTTAATACCTAAATATTAGATTAGGACCTATTTGCGCAACTACAGATAGGCCCCAAGTTTTAAAGATTACCTATTTCAACATGATAATTTTAAACATATAAAACCAACCACATAAAACTAGACAGATCAAATGGAAAAAATAATGAATTATTACAAACGAACAAGTCCTATTCCAAAAGATAGTTGAACTTTAATTTTAACAAAACCTTTGACATCATCATCATTACTCTACTGGGTTTAACACAACCTATATACTTTTTTTAAAAATTATTGTGCAAAAATTAGGGGCCCAAAAACTTTTAATTTTTTGTTCTTTGGACTACCCAACTAATGTAACACCCAATTTCAATAAGAAAAAAACACCTTAAATTTAATCTTTTTTTTAATAAAAAACATCTTAGAAAACATATTATTAATGAATGATTAGCCATTAAGCATTAACACATTCACACTTATAATGCATTTTATTTTATTTTATTTTATTTTATTTTTTTTCTTTGTTATTTTTTTAGGACTGTGATAAGAACCAAGAAAAACCAAGATTGTGGCAAAGTCTCTCTCTGTGTAGTAGAAACTTTATATTGTGCTTAATTTGAATATAATGACTAAATTCTTAGAAATAGAAAATTTTCTAAGCTTGACATAAGTATGAAAAAAAAGGACCCGCCACAAAACAAAACCTAAACAAAAAAAAAAAACACAAAATCTATCTACCCTTAGCCTCTTTACCTTTGTTGTCTTGTTGTTTATTGATGCTAGTGTTATTATCATCACTAGCCTCCTCCTTTGCTCCAAAAAGTGGTTGCTTTCATATGTCCCATTGTGCTAAGAAAATTTAGAAAGTTTAAAGGACCTAAACCCTCGATGCCACTGGTTCTTCTTCTACTTTGTAATTCTTCTTTTTAAGGAAAGGGGTGGATGTGGGTTTCAGGATGACTAAGTTTGTTGGGTGTTTTGCTAACAAACCCAGATGAGCTGAAAAAAAAACCCTAGATTAAAACCCTAGCTCCTTGCAAGACAACTCAAGCTGACACATACTATTTGGTTTTGAAATGTGTTTTCATCATCCTAAACCTTTGAAAACCACATGCATGCAAAGTAATCCTATTTTAAAAAGCTACAAAACTCATACTTGTCATGGTCTAGTAACCACATGGTGAAGAAAATGCTCTTATTTATAGCTAGGCACGCCCTCCTCTTCTCTTTTTAAAACTAAGATTTGTACATGAAGGTGCTCATCCAAGTATTTAGGAGATGAAGTATAATAGAGGATAAACAAGAAAAAAAGAACAAGCATCAAAAGATTGAAAAAGAAAACACTAGGATGCTTTAGATTCTTTGTCATTTACACACTAAATTACATGCCTAGCTTGCTTGCCAACCTTCGATTGTCAACTTGACTAACCAACCTCTTTGACAATGCTCCTCCCTCTTCTATGTTTTCATGCCTTTCCTTTTTCTTAAACACCTCCACTTTTGGTGCTCTAAGAAGGCTTGAATGAACTAACACCCACTAATGCATTAGTTGTGGATGACACTCTTTTGGTTGTTTTGGGATGAACCCAAACAATTTAACTTAAACCAAACCAAACATTGAGGCAAGTTTTTTATTTTTCTTTTCACTAGCACACCTTTTGTTAAAATTTCAAAAAAATTCCCCCCCTTTTTTTCTACTCTTCCTTCTTCTTCTTCTTCTTCTCTTTTGTTTTTTCTTTCTTCTTCTTTTCTTCCATTGTTGTTGTAGCTTTTTCTTCATCATTTTTTTTTCCTTTATTTTACTATTATTAATTTTATTTTTTCTTCTCTTTTGCTTTTGCGATAGACTTTTCTTCTTATCATTTTTTTCTTTTATTTTTGTTGTTGTTTTTTTTTTTTATTTTTTTTTTCTTTGTTTTCCTTTATTGTTATAACTTTTTCATCACTTCATGAATCTGCTTAGTGGCCACTTTGGTCAATTAGCTATCATTTTTATTTGGCTAAGCGATATGTACTTCCACGACAAGCAATTGTCTTTATGCGTGATGGCATAAAATAAATAAATTTGTTTTATAATGTATTAGCAACTTTGCCAAGCTTATTTATTTTTGGAAACACAATATTACACAAAACTTGTTTTTGTGTTTTTTAAAAAAAATTCCCTCTCCCTCTTCAAGCATTTTCTTTTTTTTCATCACATCATTGTGATTGCTACCATTTCTGTACCATCATTAGTTATACACATCATGTAAGGTATGCATTTCTCATTTTCCTTGTCTTTTTTTTGTTTTGATTTGAAAGTAGAAGCAAAAAGGAAAAGTAAGAAAAAGAAAGAAAAGAAGACAAAATAATAAAAGAGATAGAAATAAAATAATAAAAAAGCCGAAAAGAAAAAAATAGAAGACAAAGATCATTTTTGTTTTTTTCTTGTTTTTAAAATTTTTTCTACTTTTAAAATTCTCGAAAAAGTTTGTTTTTTTTTCTTGAAGATTTTTTTTTCTTGTTATTGTTAATTCAAGAAGAAGAATTCTAGTTTTTGTTTCCTTTTCATTGTTTTTTTTTTTCCTTTTTTTGTTTATTTAAGAATAAGAAGATTTTTTGGGTTTTTTTGCCCTACTTTTCCTTTTTTTTCTTTTTTTTTTCCCTCTATTTTTCCATTATTTTTTGTCTTCAAAATTCTAAAAGATGAATTCTTTTTCTTTTTTTCCCAATTTTTCCAATTTTTCTTTTTAATATAAATCCAGTAGACTATATATGTTCATACCCATGTAATTTTTTGGATTTTAGTTTATATTTTTCAAATTTGGTATATATTAATGTGTATCATGTGTTTGATGCAAACTTTGAATAACTATGAAATACCAATTTGTAACCAATGCCATTCAACTCCAATTGTATCATTATCAACTTTACATTCATCAACATATTATTAAGGTGGTTACAACAACAAGAACTTATCAATGAACACATGACATGGTGGCTAATGAAAATAGGTTTAGAAAGGTGTTTCTTAAGGTTAGAAAGTAGCATGCATATCTTATTTTAGGTTTTTTTGGCATAAACAGTGGCATGGAATTCATCTTTTCCATTTTTTGGACATTTTAAAAAGTTTTGATATATGTGATACTTGCATCAATACATAAAAGTTTTGTGTTATTGCAATTGTAACTTCACATTTGTATTATGTTTACATGCTTTGAATGTGAGCATTGCATTAATACTTTGTTGAAATTTTCATTAAAAACATGAGTTTGAAACATATTACAATGTTGCATTATTGCATTAAAAGAATTTCAAAAACATAAAATTCAATATGAAATATTTGCATAAAGGTCGCAAAATAAACATTAATTTTGTTAAAATGATTTTGCAATACCCACATTTTAAGCATAAAATGTTGACTGATTTTTTGGATGGTTTGTGTATATACCCAAATATTGGGCATAAAATATGCATGTTCAATGAAAAAATGATGACGATAAAAAAATAGAAAATAAGAATAAATAAACTAATTGTGATAAATAATAGAAAAAAAATTTAGAACAAGAAAAAGAAAAATAAATTAAAAGGGAAAAAAGTAAAAGAAATTAGAAAAAAATAATTTAAAAGAAAAAAAACATAAAAAAATTTCAAAAAGAAAAAAATCCAAAAGAAAAAAAGTGTTTGCAATTTGGTCACAAAATATGTAATAATTATTGAGGTGTATTGTATTTGAAATGACATTGTTTTCATATGTGGGTATTGTATTTTTTTTATTGAATTTTCAACTACTTCAACTTTTAACAATAACAACCAAAATATACAATACCTATGTGTGAGTTACAAAAGTTGATCAAATGTGCAATACCCGCATTTATGGTTACCATTTATTGACATCAAGGGGTCAAATATGATTAAAATGGTTGTTAGTTCATTTAGTGCAATACCTTCACATTTTGTATATCATACATTAGCAAACATTAACATCGTGTAAATGATAAGTAGGTACATGAATGGGGGTGGGTAGGTAAGTAAATAAATATGTAGGTAGGTTGGTGGTTAAGTAGGTAGGTATGTACACAAATAAAAAACAAGTTAGGTCAAATAATGTAATTATGTCAACAAGATGGTTAGGTCAATAAGGTAGCCAAAAGTTTTGTTAAAAGATTTTGTTGAAAAAATAATCTTTAAGTTAATTCAAGAAAATATAAATGTTTTCTTTAAAAGATAAAAATTTAACCAAGAAAAGATAAAGTTTTTGCCAACTAGTAGAAGTTTAGCAATGAAGAGATGGAAGTTTTGTCAAAAAGTATAGGTTTAGCCAAGAAGAATTTTAAAAATTTCCAATTTGTAGAAGCTTAACCGAGAAAAGATTGAAGTTTTACTAAGCGGTAAAAGTTTAACCCAAAAAAGATAAAGGTTTTGCCAAGAGGTAGAGGTTTAACCAGGAAGAATTTAAAGTTTTTTCAAGTGGTAAAGGTTTAGGCAAGAAAATATAAAGGTTTTGTTGAAAGGTAAAAATTTAACTAAAAAAAGGTTAAGGTTTTGCCAAGAGGTTAAGGTTTAATAAAAAATAAAAATAACTTTTGCCAACGTGTAATGGTTTAACCATGAAGAGATGGAGGTTTTATCAAGAAATATGGGTTTAACGAAGAAAAATTAGATTTTTTTCCAAAAGGTAGAGGTTTAACTAAAACTATATATAGGTAAAAGTTTTGCTAAGAAATAGACATTTAACTAAAAAGATATAAAGATTTTGTTAACATGTAAATGTTTAGCTTTGAAGAGACAGAGGTTTAACTAAGAAAAGTTAAAAGTTGTGCCAAAAAGAAAAGGTTTAGGTAAGAGATATAGGTTTAGCCAAAAAAAGTTAAAAGTTATGCAAGAAAAAGAGATTTAGGCAAGAGAGATATAGGTTTAGCCAAGCAAAGATAATAGTTGTGCCAAAAGAAAAAGGTTTAGCCAAAAAGAGTTAGAAGTTGTGCCAAAAAGCAAAAGTTTAGCCAAGAAATATAGGTTTAGCCATGAAAAAATAGAAGGTAGGTAAGTGAGGGGTTAGTAGGTATAGCCAAAATGCAGGTCAATGATGTAGCTAGGTCAGTAGGGTAGTTAGGGAACTAGGGTGATTAGGTTGGAGGGTAGTATGGTCAGGGTTGAGAAAAAAACACCCCACCAATAAAAAGGGTCAAAGTTCAGGAGCCCAACAAGGTTGATTGTGGCACAATGTTGGGTTAACACAAGGTCAGGAACTGGATGAAAAAACGTAACCCATCCTATGGACAGAACGGCCAACTGGTGCACTGGTGGGTGCTGGTTCACTCTGGCCCTCTAGGAGGGCCCTGATAACATGTGCACTTTTTCAGGCCCCAAGTGGTTTCACAGTATTTTTCTGCAAATCTTCATCCAAAAGTAGTGTAGAGGGCCATTTTACGGCTAGATTTGGGCATGCTCTTAGAATAAAATTAGACCAATGTGCTTGTACCTCACCTCCAATTAACCCTTTTGGTGTCAAATGATTGTGTATCTGAACTGAAATTAATTTTTCAAACTTCTGTTCTTTCAAGCATGACCCATTGTTTGATTCCATGGTATTTCATATAAAAGAAAGGTTTCCAACTCTTGTTGTTTGAATTTTTGTCTATTTCCTGTAATATTATTATAAACAAAACACTTTCATAGGTTGCTCCTTGCTCTCACTGAGTCCAGATCCTTTGAATGTTTAGGCTTAAGAAAACATTTGCCTTCTACTATGGAATACCAAAAGGGCCATACTTTTATCATACCCTTGAGTCAAGGAATATTTCACCAGGGTAGTAGACCCAGTAGCATGGGGTAGATTCTCTTTTTTTCCTAGAGCCCATGATTTCAAAGCCCCTAGAACAGGGTTTATGATTTAAGATTTCGAGCACAAGGTTTTGGCATTTTGACCCCATATAAGTCAAGTATGAGGTAGACAAGCATTGGGAGCAGTGGCCTATGCAAGATATAATTTTATATTGACCGTATAAACATATAATGAGTTGTATTTTTTTGCCTTTCATAATTTGCCCCATTTTGTTGGGAACTTTGCAAAGGAACACATGAAATTTTTGTAATGGGTTTTTCTACATTGGAAAAAAGGTGGAGTGAAGCTAAAACTCGCACAGTGAAAATGATTTCATTTGGCATTCATAGCTTCTCAATAGTTTGAAACCATTGGAAGAGTATGTGTCCATGTGAAGTGCTGACTGGAGGGTGGACAATTACAGAGAGTGAAGCAAGGTTATTAGTTTCACCCCACCTTTTTTCTCCAATATATAAAACCCATTATAAAATTTTCATTTGTTCTCTTGCAAAGTTCCCAACCAAATGGACAGACCATGAAATATAAAGAATATGATTCATATATACTAGTGTGGCCTGTGGCGTTGGCCCAAGTGTTATCACGTCCTCAACTGATTTTTCCTTCCAAAACCTGGTTTTTTTTTTTTTTAATTTGAATTTTCAGTGGCAGAAATCACTTAAAAATCAATATCTCCCACATTCTGAATCCAAATCTTACTTAATAAATTCCATTGAATCCTGCTCATCAATATCTTTCCAAGAACACCAAAGGCACCTTCCAATTCCTTTGAAAATTTCAGCTATGATTTAATTTAATTTTCAGTGAAGAAATCATTCAATATTCAAGAACTTTTGCACCACAAGTTCAAATGTCATGGAACCAAGCCCATGCACCCCTCCTCTTTGAAAGCTTTCCAAAGACACCAAGAACACAATGTGAAGCATCCTGGTTCCATGGATCTTATAACTACAAAACAAAACAAACTACCTTCCTTCATAGATAGATGTTTATGCAGTTCGTATAGCATTATAGCTTGCACCGAGAACTAATCCCACGCTTGTCTACCCCATGCCCCCAACTTCCATGGGGTAGAAACCTTTTACTCAGAATCAGAAAACCAGTGCTTGAAATCAAAAACTCCATACTAAGGGCTTTGAAATTGCAGGTGCTAAGCCATGCTACCCCATGCTAATGGAATTTAGCTAGGCTAATGAGATATTGCCTGAGGCAAGGATATGGTGAAAGTATGACCCTTTTGGTATTCTACATAAGGGCCAAGGGCAGGGAACATTCCGAGAATGGAACCCCAGACTCAGGTACTGCCAAAAGCTTTTTAGTAGACATGCCCCCACTCCAGGGCCTTACCATACATGAGGGACCCTTTCTCTACCAACTCAGCCCCTCTGATCTTTCAACCGTCTCATGTTCTGATACTTGTTATTGTTGCTGAAACTCTTATGACTATCTAGGCCACCCAGTTCATTCACTTGAAGTATGAGACAATAAGTCATGAGATGACTCCAATTTGCAGTCTCTCTCTTCATACCCCTACCGAGGGAGGGTACTTGAGACAATACTTTCATACTGTGATAAAGCACTCTGAGCTTACCTGGAGGGTGTCTCATACCTGTGAAAATCCCTCCTAGAAAAGTGGAGAGATCTCATGTCTAATAGGTATTAAGGAGTGGGATGTAAGCGAGTGGTGTAAGGTCCCTCTTGCTAATAAATAGTAGGTGTAAAATGCCTCCCACTTCATGATCTACCTATGTTCAGGCTGATGGTAAGGTTTACCTTGTGCTTTAAATTGGGGAAATTCCACGGGTGGTGATGGCCAGGTGAATCAGCACCCATGCAGGCACCTTTACCTTTTTGTGTGAGGCCTCTTAGTGGCCATATTAAGCCCCAAAAATGTTTGATTTGAACTCAGAGAGTCTGAATTAGTCTAAACACAGGATATTTGTTATATTAAGAAATCGATTAAATGGATTTCGGGATTTTCACCATGGTACCAATGTGAGTGCTAGTTCACCCAAGGCAGTGGTGACATGCCCAAAATGGGGGTTTGAAGTCTGAATTTTGGCTACCACCAGGACTTAGGCGCCATATTTTGGGACTTGCTGGGCCCTACACATGTTTTTGGGCTTTACCCTCCACATAGAACTCCAGCTCACATAACCTCCACAACTATCTATATATTAAGGCCCGCTTTACTCTAGGAGTCAGGGCTGATGTTCATTCCAAATCAAGCATTCCTATTGGTGCAAAAGTTGAAATCAGCCCGCAAGGGCTTTACACTAGGAGTCAAGGCTGAAATAGAAAAAATATTTTCAATCTGCCCCAAATTACTAATAAATGCTGAACTTCATGGCCTTCTATTGGCCCCAAGGCTGAAAAAGGATACCATCAAATTTGTGAAGCCAATTTGTAACCCTTGGGGCCAATGTTCCAACATTTATTAATATCATGACATCAATGTTCTAGCATTTATTAGTAACTTGGGGCCAAATATCAAGCCAAAACTGCTCAAAATTGGCCCCAAGTTATTTTGGCCCCAACTCCTAGTGTGAAGCAGGCCTAAGATTGGTGTTTGTTTTGTTTGAATATAATAGTGCAATAGCCTTCCCAAATTGTGTCAGCCTTTATCCTGTTACAATTTCCACAATTGGAAAGCCCTCGATAAAGAAAAGAAAACCTTGTATATAAAAATCAAGGACAAGAACCCATCCATCAAAAGTACAAGGCAAATGAAAGCACAAGTAGACCCCAAAAAAAAAAACAAAAACAAAAGCAAACAATCAACAAAAATAAGATAAAACCCCTATGCAAATAAGACCCATGGCTACGAAATTATGATCAACAATAACAAAAAATGACTTAAGACAAAAGAATTGTCGTTTGTCATAGATTAATTATAGACGAAGGTGCATTAGCTATGATGTGTGAAAGAAATGAGGAACCCCAACCAAGTATAGCAACCTGTTGAAGAATCATTATGGCTTGTGCACGCTACAAGGCTATGGACATGCACTATCGATAATAAGAATCAAGCATTGAGGGAACTAAAGAAGACTGTTGATGACGCGCAATAGTGGTCTATGCAAAAGTGGTCAAAAATGAATCAAAACGAAAATGAAAACACCCATACATCTCAATAACGAGGGGAATGAAATCATCGCCTTGTGCTTTCTCATCATATGATCGTGTTTTCTCTTGAGTGACCATCATCATTGCATGTGTTGTTGTCATCGGCGCTTGTTAAACCATATATGTGCGAATTAGTTCAACAATGACAACATTCATCAAAGTCCAAAAGTCGTTTCTGGTGGTAAGGATATCCACTCATTACCAAGTGTGATGAGGGAAAAGGTAAGAAACCTCCTTTTGAACATGTGCCCCACTCTCCAAAACAATAGTTGTGTTAGTATCTCGAAGTGTGTTGTGGGCTGCTATACATTCACTCCCACAAGGGCATAGAAATAAATGGGGACCTAGATCATCAATGGTATGACCACACTGACACCATGAAAGATGAACAACTATAGGATGTGGCAAGCCAAAACAAGTACGTAATGTTATAAAAAAATGGTCTGAAAATAAACAAAATGTAAGTGTGGTAGGACAAGCTAATAACCAAGTGCCTGCCCTTGGACCCACACATGAGCAAAAACATGTTCACATAATATCCAAAGGAACGTCTATTAGAAGCAAGGCAAATTCCTGCTTGTGTAGGCGATCCGCCAAAAAAGCCTATAACTAAAAATAAAACTGAACCATTAAGCTCTCAAATTGTGGGACCTAAAAGCGAACAACCTAGGGTAACATTGCTCAGACATCTCATAATGCCATCTGGAACAAAGAAATGTCAGTTTCAACATGTGTTATTGCATCCAAAAAAAATAAGGCGATCATCCTACTAGAAACGATGACAATTGCAAAAGCATCAATGCCCAACATTGTAAGAATGTAAGGGCAAGAATCCAAACCACAAAAGGGAGGTCAAGCCTACCCGAACAAGCAAGAAAAATGGCCTGACGATGAACTAGGTGACTAATAAAACCACCAAAAAATCCCACACCAAATAACTTTTCCAATTTAGTTATGGTACGAATATTGAACTCAACGTAATGTTATAAAATACTTGGAAATGGAAACATTGTGCGAAGTAAGAAGCCCGAACGTTGGGCATAGCACAATGAGAACATCACAAAAACCACTTGAGAATCTGCAAACATAGGGAGACTAAATATTGTCCCAAGATCCTCATGAACAGCTTCAGCCATAAATGATTCAACGAATGATGTGGATCCCATCGATGCGCCCAAAATACAAAAACCTAAGTTCATAATAAGAAAGCCAAGAGGAAGTGATATAGAATGGTCCAACCTTGTGGAGACCAAGTTAAACACTTCATTGGCTGCACTAAAAGCTTTAAGTAATGTTAATAATTCCTCTTACAATCATAAAAACACAAGAACCACATTTAATGTGGGACCTATTATATGTATATCATCCACCAACGAAGGGAAAACACAAGTAGGGTGGGTTGTCGCTATAGGAAAGCACAAAGGTGAACTAGAATAAACATCACTCCTCCCAATGTGTCCCCCTATCATGTTCTTAATTCCAACGAAATGACTATGAAATCCCCATGCCAAGAAGCCTACGAATGTGAGGATGTGCGTGTGTAAAATCATCAAACAAATGGGAAAAGTTGATCCAATGAACCGAGCAAAGACCATAACTCTTGAAAAATTATTGACCATGACATTGAATTGAAGGTGTTATAGACATCCACCTATAACACCACCCAATCTAGATGCAAATTTAACATCGCTCGAACATCGTGAACCATTGTCTCACACCCACCACAAATTGTTACACCAAACTAATGAAAACAAAAATGTTTCACGAGAATATCTTCAAATTAAATAACTAGAGTGCAGGTAATTAGGCAATAGGTCACTTCACCAATCACGATGGGACATATGCCTTTTATATTATTTTTCCAATGCTAAAAGTCGAATGCAGAAAGCAAAATTAATACTAAAGGTGGAACATGACTTCGAACAATGTGCCCACATACTTTTAAAAAAAGGTCAAAGCCACTCGCAAAATCATCTAGGACAAAACAGTTTCATAAAAGTTCATACACCATATCCGAAAGGCCACTAGAAGAAAGACGTGATGAATGAACCAAAGCAAAGACAAATGCATCATGATCTAAAATAACCTCTGTCTCAAGATAGAAATCATCGACAAAAGGGGGGAGATCAACCTCAACAAGTGGATGGAGAAAGCAAAGGACTCCCATGGTCTCATCAGATGGGGATATAAATGTGTTTGGAATTAGTGTGCATAATGTTTAAATGTACTCACCTACATGAGCAAGGGCCCATGTGTGACATAATTGTGCTGATGGAGGTGGGGTAAGATCTAAAATCAACTCCAAACATTTGTGAGAAGTTAAAGTGAATGTTCTAATCATGTGCTCCTCTTGTAATGCCTCCTAATCACCACCCATGTATCGATGCAAAGCAAGCACAAGTCTCTTAGTGACCTTTTTCATTACCTTGTGGAGGAAAGGACAAACACCAAGAAAGGAATAACAAAAAACATGTCAAGCTACAATATCAAAAGGATCAAATGTTAATCGAAATAACAAGATATGCAAAGCCCATTGAACATCAACTTGAAGTGCATATGGAATATGATGATAAGAATGAAGATGCGATAAACCCAAATGGAAAACATCAATGATCTTTATGGATGCAATCCGTGTCCATGCTGAAAAGGGAGGAGAACATGGCAAAGTCAGGGGTAACACTCTCCCTAAAATAAATGATTACCTATGAATGATGCATGAAAGTCAATGTCATGTTAACCCCCCCCCCCCCCCCCCCACAAAAAAAAAAAACAAAAAAAAAGACAAAAAGGGGGGGGGGGAAAAAAAACAAAAAAGCAAAGTTAAAAAAAAAGAAAGGGGGGG
>Ga0116229_10003970_pt1 | contig 24301 bp, 17 predicted proteins | sample S1TSphgellanicum_3_FD_87313 | JGI IMG/M metagenome (GOLD analysis project Ga0116229, IMG submission 87313) | Host-associated microbial communities from peat moss isolated from Minnesota, USA - S1T2_Fc - Sphagnum magellanicum MG | ecosystem: Host-associated > Plants > Peat moss > Unclassified...
AAGTCTACGCCGGTGGTTGACTATTGCCAGCCATAGCGGCGGGTATAGAAACCTTTCATGGCCTGGGTCAGCAACATGTAACAAAGGATGATGCCAGCCAGGTAGAAGAAGTAAAGCCCCGGAAGCGCCTCCATCTTGACCGAGCCTGCCGCCTGCGACATCGGTAGCGCAATGCCGATCGCCACGATCAGGACCGTCATGATGATCAAGGGCCACCCTGCACGGCTCTGGATGAAGGGCACCTTGCGCGTGCGGATCATGTGGACGATGAGCGTTTGCGAGACCAGGCCTTCGACGAACCAGCCGGACTGAAACAAGGTCTGATGCTCGATCGAGTTTGCCTTGAAGACGTACCACAGGATGAAGAACGTGACGATGTCGAAGATCGAGCTGATCGGCCCGAAATAGAACATGAAGCGGCGGATGTCATCAGGCCTCCAGTTTTGCGGCCGGGCAAGAAATTCGGCATCGACGTTATCGAACGGGATGGCGATTTGCGACACGTCATAGAGCAGGTTTTGCACCAGCACCTGCAGGGGAAGCATCGGCAGGAACGGCAGGAATGCCGACGCCGCCAGGACTGAAAAGACGTTGCCGAAATTCGAGCTCGCCGTCATTTTCACGTACTTCAGCATGTTGGCGAAGGTGCGACGGCCTTCGAGCACGCCTTCTTCAAGAACCAGAAGGCTCTTCTCGAGCAGGATCAGATCCGCAGCTTCCTTGGCGATGTCGACCGCGCTGTCAACCGAGATGCCGATGTCGGCAGCACGCAGCGCCGGAGCGTCATTGATGCCATCGCCCATGAAACCGACGGCGTGACCGTTTTTGTGCAGCATGCGCACGACGCGCTCCTTGTGCGCCGGGGTCAGGCGAGCGAAGACCGTGCGCGCCTCGACGGCCAGGGCCAGGTCGGCATCGCTCATGTCCTCGATCTCGGGGCCAAGCAGGATGCCTTCGATGGCAAGCCCCACCTCCTTGCAGATCTTGGCGGTCACGAGCTCGTTATCGCCCGTGAGAATTTTCACGGTGACGCCGTGTTCGCGCAGTGCGCGCAACGCCGGAGCCGTAGATTCCTTGGGCGGATCGAGAAAGGCGATGTGTCCAACGAGGGTCAGGTCGCACTCATCGGCAACGCTGTATTGCTCCTTGACCGGCGGCAGGTCCTTGATGGCAACGGCGACCACGCGCAGGCCCTCGCGGTTGAGATTGCCCGTAATCGTTCTGATCTCATCGAGCGATTCCTTCGTCAGCGGGATCAGCTCGCCGTTGTGGCGGACGTGGCTTGAGACGGCAAGAATCTCCTCGACGGCGCCCTTGCAGATGAGCTCGTGGTGGTCCTCGCGCTCGGAGACGATCACCGACATGCGGCGGCGCTCGAAATCGAACGGGACTTCGTCGACCTTGCGGTAGTTGGTGACAACGCCAAGGCGCTGGTTCATCTCGCCATGTTCGAGAACGGCGACATCCAGCAGGTTTTTCAGGCCGGTCTGATAAAAGCTGTTGAGATAGGCGTATTCGAGCACCACCTGCGAATCCTCGCCAAGGGCATCGGTATGGCGCTCAAGAAATATCTTGTCCTGCGTCAGGGTGCCGGTCTTGTCGGTGCAAAGCACATCCATTGCGCCGAAATTCTGGATCGCATCGAGGCGCTTGACGATGACCTTCTTCTTGGACAGCTGCACCGCGCCCTTGGCGAGCGTCGAGGTCACGATCATCGGCAGCATTTCGGGCGTGAGGCCGACTGCGACCGAAATTGCAAACAGGAAGGCATCTGCCCAGTCGTGCTTGAGCCAACCGTTCAAGACGAATACCAGCGGTGCCATGACCAGCATGAAGCGGATCAAAAGCCAGGACACCTTGTTGATGCCGGCCTGAAACGCGGTTGGCGCGCGATCGACCGAGATCACGCGTTCTGCCAGCGCGCCGAAATAGGTGCCACCGCCGGTGGCCACCACGAGCGCCGTGGCCGAGCCGCTAACGACATTGGTGCCCATGAAGCAGATGTTGTCGAGTTCGAGCGGATTGGTGATGGCCAAATCGCGCTGCATTGGATATTTTTCGGCGGGCAGCGCCTCGCCCGTGAGCGCCGTCTGGCTAACGAAGAGATCCTTGGCCTGCAAGACCCGGACATCGGCCGGAATCATGTCACCCGCCGTGAGCACCACCTGGTCGCCCGGCACCAGAAGGCGGATCGGCAGTTCGACGCGCCTTGCCGGACGTACGTGCAACTCGATGCCGAAGTACCGGCTGGCCTCGGGCGCGGCGTTTCTGGATGGATCACGACGCAAGACCGTGGCCTTGGTCGACACCATCTCCTTGAGCCTGTCGGCAGCACGATTGCTGCGTGTCTCCTGCACGAAGCGCAACGCCGTCGAGAGCAGCACCATGCAGCCGATGACGATGGTGCCGTCGACATCGTCGGTCCAGTACGAAACGATCGCAAGCACGGTCAAGAGCAGGTTGAACGGATTGCTGTAGCAGTGCCACAGGTGGACCCACCACGGCATCGGCTTTTCACGCTGGATTTCGTTGAGCCCGACCTGCTCGAGCCGATCCTCGGCTTCGGCTTCGGTCAGTCCGTCGTCGTGGCTGCCAAGCTCGTCGATCAGCGCTGCGATCTCGGCGCGCGATGCCTCGGTCAGTCGCTTGGCGAGGCTTGGCGGCGTACTTGCCGGCGTGCTCGGTGCGCGAAGGTTCTCAAGCAGCAGAATGCGCCGGAAGTGGCGCAGGCCAGTCTCGGCGTAGAGATACTGGATGATGCGATCACGAAAAAGGTCAAGAGTCATACGCGCTCCTGCATATGCCGCCAGCAATGCGGGCGTGCGCCCCGGTTTGGGCAGCGCACGAATGATGAAAATGGCTTGGGCGGAAGACGGCGCGCTGCGAATGCAGGGCCGAAGCAGGCGTTAGCGCCTGGGCGGGACTATCTGCAACGCGGCGGGCTGATCAGTCGCCAGTAAGGTTCAGGGTCCATGCGTCCAATTAGACTTTTCACAAGGGTGCCAAGTGTAGCCAAAGCTTGGCTGCTAAGCAAAGGCCTCGCGCGCGCTCAAGCTAGAATGGGGCCATCAAAATCGGTTTCCAGCGACTTCTCATGCAACTGCAGCCCGTGATTCTTTGTGGTGGCTCCGGCACACGGCTCTGGCCACTCTCCCGCGAACAGTCGCCAAAGCAGCTCCTTGCCTTCGGATCCCAGCGCACCATGCTGCAGACCACGGCATTGCGCCTAAGTCCGGGGTTTGGCGCACGCATCAAGGTGCTCTCGCCCCTTGTCGTCGCCAACGAGCAGTACCGTTTCGTCACCGCCGAGCAGCTGCGCCAGATCGACCTGCCGCCGGCAGCGATCATCCTTGAGCCTAGCGGGCGAAATACCGCACCGGCGTTGACGGTCGCAGCGCTCGTGGCACGGCAGGCCAATGACGATGCCGTGCTGCTGGTCGTTCCCGCAGATCATTTTATTGCCGATGAGCAGGCTTTTCGGGACACCCTTGAGAAGGCCATTGCCATTGCGCAATCTGGTCTGATCGTGACCTTTGGCATCGTGCCCACAGCCCCCGAGACGGGCTACGGCTACATCCGCTGCGGCGCCGCACTTCCCGACTCGGACGCCCGTGTTCTTGCCGGATTTGCCGAAAAACCCGACCGGGCGCGTGCCGAAGGCTTTCTTGCCTCGGGCGAATACTTCTGGAATAGCGGCATATTTGTCATGAAAACCAGCGTCTGGCTGGCTGAAATTGGCAAAAGCCAGCCGGACATCCTAGCCGCCTGCGAGCACGCGGTCACGGCCGGCAAGCGTGACAGCGATTTCTTCAGGCTCGATGACGCGGCCTTTGAAGCCTGCCCGGCCGACTCGATTGACTATGCGGTGATGGAGCACATTGCGCCTGGAGCGGCTGCGGTCGTGCCGCTTGCCGCCGGCTGGTCCGATGTCGGCACCTGGGGGGCGTTGCTTGATGTCGGCGCCAAAGACGCGAGCGGCAATCTGCTGATTGGCGATGTCATCGCCGTCAACACCAAGAACAGCCTGGTGCGCTCCGAGAGCCGGCTTGTCGCCAGCGTCGGCCTCGCCGATGTCATCGTCGTCGAGACGCCCGATGCCGTGCTGGTTGCGCATCGTGACCATCTCCAGGAAATCAAGGACGTCGTGACGCGGTTAAAGTCACTCGGACGCACCGAGCCAGACGCCCACCGCAAAGTCTATCGCCCCTGGGGATACTACGATTCGATCGACCAGGGCGATCGCTTCCAGGTCAAGCGCATCGTCGTCAACCCGTCGTCGAAACTTTCCTTGCAGATGCATCATCACCGCGCCGAACACTGGATCGTGGTCAGAGGCACTGCACGTGTCACGCGCGGCGAAGAAACCTTCCTGCTCAGCGAAAACGAGTCGACGTACATTCCCCTGGGCGTGCGCCACCGCCTTGAAAATCCCGGACGCGTGCCCCTCGAGATCATCGAGGTGCAGTCAGGCGCCTACCTCGGCGAAGACGACATCGTGCGCTTTGACGACACCTACGGGCGGGTCTGACGCCTCATTTTCGGGTCGCGCCTGCGCTCGCCTGACTGCCTTCTCAATGCCGATTCAGGCGAGCGCCGCGAAGGCCTCGCTGGCTGCCACAAGGGTCGCATCGACGACCGCGTCGTGGTGGGCTGCCGACACGAAGCCGGCCTCGAAAGCCGAGGGCGCGAGATACACGCCACGCTCGAGCATGGCGTGAAAAAAGCGCTTGAAGCGCTCGACGTCGGCGCGCTGCACGCCCGCGAGATCGCTTGGCAGCTGATCGTGGAAGTAAAAGCCGAACATGCCGCCTTCGCAGTCGGCAACAAGCGCGATGCCCTCGTCGCGCGCGCGCGTGACAAGTCCTTCCATCAGCCTGCGCGTGCGCGCGCCAAGGCGGTCATAAAACCCCGGTGCCTGGATGAGCTTGAGCGTGGCGAGGCCGGCGGCGAGGGTGACCGGATTTCCCGACAGGGTGCCTGCCTGATAGACCGGGCCAAGCGGCGAAAGGTTTTTCATGATGTCGGCACTCGCGCCAAAGGCCGCGACCGGAAGACCGCCGCCAATCACTTTGCCAAGGACGGTGATATCCGGCGTGATGCCATAAAGCGCCTGGGCGCCGCCAAGCGCGACGCGAAAACCGCTCATGACTTCGTCAAAGATGAGCAGCGAGCCGTGCCTGGTGCAAAGGGCACGCAGCGTGTCGTGAAACTCAGCGCTGCCGCGCACGAAATTCATGTTGCCTGCCATCGGCTCGACAATCACGCAGGCGATCTCGTCGCCGAGCTTGGCGAAGGTGTCTTCGAGCTCCTGGCAATTGTTATAGGCAAGGACGGTCGTATGCTGGACCACCTCGGCAGGTACACCCGCCGAACTCGGGTGCTTGAAGGTGAGAAGACCCGATCCAGCCTTGACCAGCAGACTGTCGGCGTGGCCGTGATAGCAGCCGTCGAACTTGACGATGCGGCTGCGCCCGGTTGCGCCGCGGGCAAGTCTTATCGCGCTCATTGCGGCTTCAGTTCCGGAACTCACAAGACGCACCTGCTCCATCGACGGCACGAGGCGGCACAGTTCCTCGGCCATCTCGATCTCACGCTCGGTCGGGGCGCCAAACGACAGTCCGAGGGTGGCTGCCGTGGCGACGGCTGCGACGACCTCAGGATGCGCGTGGCCGACGATCGCCGGTCCCCAGCTGTTGACGTAGTCGATATAGCGGCGGCCGTTGGCATCGAACAGGAACGCGCCTTCGGCGTGGGTGATGAAGCGCGGCACGCCTCCCACCTGCCGAAAGGCACGCACCGGCGAATTGACGCCGCCTGGCGTTGATTTTTGCGCACGTTCGAACAACTCGTCGTTTAGATCTTCGTCGGATACGGACATGATGATGGCTGTGCAAATGGGAGAGAAAGCCGCCTGGCGTTGGCGAACACCGCATCGCGCTGCGGCGGGCTGAATACACCTGCAATCGACGCTGCAGCACTTGCGCCGGCAGCGATCAGGGTGGCGACGTTGGTCGCATCGACGCCGCCGATGGCGACGCTCGCTAAGCCGGGGTGCTGCGCCCTGAATTCGGAAAATAACGACAGCGGCACCCTCTGCGCATGCGGTTTGACCGTCGATGAGAAGACGCTGCCAAAGGCGACGTAGTCGCATCCTGCAGCAACCGCGGCATCAGCGCGCGCGAGGTCGCCATAGCACGACACGCCGAGGATGAAGTTCTCGCCTAGCGATGCGCGCGCGGCGCCGGCTTCGCCGTCATCCGCGCCAATGTGCACGCCATCGGCACCGACCTCGATGGCGAGGCCGACGTGATCATTGACGATCAAGGGCACGCCGCGGCCGCGACACAGCGCGACGAGGGCGCGGCAATTCTCGCGTAGCGCCTGTGCGCTTGCCGACTTGTCGCGGTACTGCACGGCGCGCGCTCCGCCTGCAATCGCGGCATCGACGAGTTCGAGCAGGCGCAAGGCGGCAAGGCCGTCAGGCGTGATCGCATAGAGCCCGGCCACGGCCGGCCGCGTGCTACGGCCGTGCGCCATTGCTTTCGGCAGCTTGCAGTTCCCGCGCCCAGAAGAAGCGATCCGGCAGGTGCTGGCCCATGCCGGGCCGAAAACCCGCAGACAAGGTCTGCCACGTGTACTCCTGCGCCTCGCGCACGGCCTCGGGGATATCCAGTCCATTGGCCAGCAATGCATCCAAAGCCGAGGCGAGCGTGCACCCGGAGCCATGAAAACTGCCGGAAAGGCGCTGCCATGCATCGCTTCTGATCAAGCCCTCTTCACCGTAGAGGTAGTTGATGACTTCGACGCTGTTTTCGTGCGTACCTGTCACCAGCACGAATTCACTTCCCCACTCGATTAGGCGCTTGGCGCAAAGTGAAAGATCAAGCGTGCTGTCGTCGTCCGGGTCGTCGGCGTTCGAGGCCAGGCGACGCGCCTCGATGCTGTTGGGCGTGATGATGGTGGCCTGCGGGATGAGTAGTTCGCGCATCGCCGAGAGGACTTCATCGTCGGCGAACGCATCGCCGCGACCGCTTGCCAGAACCGGATCGAGCACGAGCGGTACTTCGGGATAGTCAGACACGATTTCGGCGACCACTGCAACCGTCTCGACGCTGCCAAGCACGCCAAGCTTGAACGCCGCGATCGGCATGTCTTCAAGGACCACACGAGCCTGATCGTCGACAAAGTCGGAGTCGACCGGCATGAAGTCCTCAACGCCCGCGGTGTCCTGAACGGTAAGTCCGGTCGTCACCGTGACGCCGTAGCAACCCATGCTCGATACGGTCATGAGATCAGCCTGCAGGCCGGCGCCACCGGTCGGGTCGCTGGCTGCGAAGATCATCACAATCGGAGGGGGTGTTGCAGTCATGGAGGCACACTCAGGTGACGGCGGCTACTCAACCCGGCGGCGCCTGGGTGCGGCAGGAGCGGACGCAAAAGACGCTAAACTCGCAGTTTACTCTCGAACAGCGTGCCCACCGGGCATGCATATAACGCCAGGCTCTGCGACAAGATGAAAACATGGATGTGCCTAATCTGCGGCTGGATCTACGATGAAGAGTTAGGGTGTCCTGACGAGGGCATTGCACCTGGCACGGCTTGGGCCGATGTGCCGATGAACTGGACCTGTCCTGAATGCGGCGCGCGCAAGGAAGATTTCGAGATGGTGGAAGTCTAAGCCGGCAATTGTAAATGTTGTCGCTATACAACAGGACGGCGTGCGCGAATAGTCCACGCTACAATCGTTCGACCCATGCGCTAAGGCGCCCTTGCCGCGCGTACGTCGCGTTGCGCTTAGGCGTTGCTGCGACATCGTATTAGCAGCGCCCATTCGACGAGAAAATGACAGCGAACCCCGATATTGCCGGGCTGAAGGTGATGGTGATCGATGACAGCAGTACCATCCGACGCAGTGCCGAGATTTTTCTCGTCCAGGCGGGCTGTCAGGTGATTCTGGCCGAAGACGGCTTCGACGCGCTTGCAAAGATCAACGACCATCAGCCCGACCTCATTTTTTGCGACATTCTGATGCCCCGTCTGGATGGTTACCAGACGTGTGCCCTGATCAAGAAGAGCCCTCGATTTAACGAGACACCTGTCGTGATGCTGTCGTCAAAGGACGGCCTGTTCGATCGCGCACGCGGTCGCATGGTCGGCTCCGACGAGTATCTGACCAAGCCGTTCACGAAGGACAGCCTGTTGCGCACGGTAGGACAGCACGCGCGACGCCGTGACGAGCACGCGCGCTAACCCATTTGCAGGAGAAACAAAGATGCCTATTCAAAAAATTCTCGTCGTCGACGACTCGCCCACCGAGCGCTATTTCTACGCCGATCTTCTGACGCGCAGTGGCTATACCGTGCTGACTGCCGAAAACGGCGAAGAGGCGATGATGAAAGCCAAGAGCGAACAGCCGCAGCTGATCCTCATGGACGTCGTAATGCCGGGCCAAAACGGCTTTCAGGTCACGCGTGCCATCAGCCGCGATCCGCAGACGCAACATATCCCGATTGTCATCTGTACCAGCAAGGATCAGGAGACCGATCGCTACTGGGGCATGAAGCAGGGCGCCAAGGATTACATCGTCAAGCCGGTCAATCCTCAGGAACTGCTCGACAAGATCCAGTCCTACGGATCGTAGGGACGCGACTTTTTCAGCCATGGCCGAAATCCTCAATCGCCCCGCGCCGTCACTGCGACACAATCGCACCCGGCTGCGAGAATTCCAGGCCGAACTCGCCGAGAGGCTCAGGGTCGCGCGATCAACGCCGAGTTCGCAAAGCCGGCTGGCATTGCGCGTGGCACACGGTGGTGCGGCCGGCAATTACCTGGTCGACCTGCCAGAGGCTGGCGAGATCCTCGCCATGCCCGAGATCACCGCAGTTCCGCTCACCCGACCGTGGTATCGGGGGCTTGCCAATGTGCGTGGTGGTCTGGTATCGGTAATCGACTTAGGAATGTACCTGGATGGAATGCCGACCGAATTGGACAAGGACAGCCGGGTGCTGTCGTTTTCGCCCGAGCTCAAGTTCAACGCCGGCATCCTCGTGACCCGCATGCTTGGGTTGCGCGGCACGTCGCAGTTGTCGGAAATTGCCGACGATGCAGCAGATGCGAGCGCCGAGAAACCGGCCTGGATCGGGCGCACGCTGATCGATCAGGACGGGGTCAAGTGGCGCGAGATGTACCTGGGTATCTTGGCGGCGGAAGAGCGCTTCCTGCAAATTGGCGTTTGGTGACGTGAGGAAAAAATGGCATTCAAGCTGATGAGATCGGCGGCGTCGGAGAAGGGCACGGCAGAGGCTGTCCTGGACTCGCCCACGATGTTTGACATTGACGGTCCGGAAACGGTCGATCCACGCGACACGACGGTGGGCCGTGCCATCGACAGTGCGGTGCGCTTCAAGCTGCCTTTCATCGGCAACAAGCCCCTGGGCACGCAGCTGCTGGTCCTTCTCGCGGTAGCGATCGTGTCGGCCGTGTTTGGCGGCTATTTTGTTTATCGCGACCTCGCGCAAGCCGGATACGAAGCATCGTATGCCCAGCTCACCGGTGATTCGCTGATGCACTCGCAACGCCTTGCCAAGGCGGTGCCTGCCGCCCTGCAAGGTAATCCGGACGCGTTTCGCCAGTTGCGCGAGAGCCGCGACCAGCTGTCGCAGAACCTGAACCTGTTGACGTACGGCGGACGGCTGCAGGGTCGTCCGGTGCCGCCTTCGAGTTCCGCCATCCAGCCGCAGCTGGCGGCGTTGACCGACGAGTGGAAGCGTACGCAGTCCAACGCCACCATTGTGTTGAATAACGAGAAGGTGCTAACGACCATTGGCGCCACGCTCAAGTCGCTCAATGATTCAAACCCGACGCTGCTCGAATTGACCGAACAGATCGCCGCACTGAAGCTGCAGGCGGCAGCGCCGGCACGCGAGATCTCGGCCTCGAGTCAGCTCGTCATGTTGACGCAGCGTCTTGCCAAGAACGCCAACGAACTGTTGTCAGGTGAATCGGTCAATCCCGAGACTGCGTTCCTGCTTGGCAAGGACACGAACACGTTCCGCGACCTCTTGGATGGGTTGACCAACGGTTCCGATTCAATGCGCCTTGCCCCGACCAAGGATCCGGAGACGCGCCAGCGTCTGGATGACCTGCAAAAGCAGTTCGTCGGATTCCAGTCGCAAATCGGCGCGTTGCTTGCCAACCTGCAAAAGATTGTTGCTGCCAAGCAGGCCGAGCAACTGGTGTTTCGCGACAACGAAACCCTGCGCAATTCGATTCTCGATCTGCAAACCAGTTATGCCCGCGAAAACAGCGCGCGCCGCGTGTATCTGGCACTGATGGCGACGGGCCTTGGCATTACCGTCCTGGCGTTTGCGCTCATGGGCATGGTCTACCTCGGCAATACCAAGGACCAGGCCGCTGACGCCGAGCGCCGTCGCGCCGCGTCGCAAAAGCTGGAAGAAGAGGCCAAGTATCAAAACGACGCCAACCAGGCGGCCATTTTGCGCCTGATGAACGAATTGCAGGAGGTCGCTGACGGCGACTTGACGACCCAGGCGACGGTCTCGGAGGACATCACCGGCGCAATTGCCGACTCGGTGAATTACACCGTGGAAGAACTTCGAACCCTGGTCGGCCGCATCAACAGCACGGCCGAACTCGTGACCAACGCGTCCTCGCAGGCGCAAGAGACGTCGACACGGCTTCTGGCTGCCTCGGAGGCCCAGTCGCGTGAAATCCGCAACACCGGCGAGTCGGTGCTGCGCATGGCCAAGCAGATTAACGAAGTGTCGTCGTCGGCAATGGAGTCCGCCAACGTTGCGCGCCAGTCCCTGGCCGCTGCAGAAGAAGGACAGCGTGCGGTGCAAAACTCGATTGCCGGCATGAACGAAATCCGCGAACAGATCCAGGAAACTTCAAAGCGCATCAAGCGCCTTGGCGAATCGTCCCAGGAGATCGGTGAAATCATCGAACTGATCTCGGACATTACCGAGCAGACCAACGTGCTCGCGCTCAACGCCGCCATCCAGGCGGCGTCAGCAGGCGAAGCGGGACGCGGCTTTTCGGTGGTTGCAGAAGAAGTGCAGCGGCTTGCAGAACGCTCTGCTGAAGCCACGAAGCAGATCGGGGCACTGGTTCGTACCATTCAGACAGACACCTCGGACGCTGTCGCCGCCATGGAAAAATCGACCCAGGGCGTGGTCGAAGGGGCAAAACTGTCTGATGCCGCTGGGCAGGCGCTGTCCAACATCGGTCGCGTCTCGCGCCAGCTTGCCGAGCTGATTGAGCAGATTTCGCAGGACACGTCAGTGCAGGCGCGCTCGGCCGGCGGTGTTGCGCAAAGCATCCAGCACATCCTGACGGTGAACGAAGAAACCTCGCTCGGTACGCAAAAGACCGCAGAGTCGATCTCACAGCTGTCGGCCCTGGCGCAGGAACTGAAAAGTTCCGTGGCGCGATTCAAAGTGGCCTAGGCCGAAGCGAAAGAACCGTTGCCATGAATGCCATACCCGCGCAACCCGGATCGGGCGAAATCCCGAACTGGGAGAAGATCGACACCGGGCCGCTTTCATGGGTCATGACCGAATTGCGCAGCTCACTTGAGCGCTCGCTCGAGTCCTTGCGTGCTTTCGCGAAGAACCCCGAGGACCTGACGACGCTGCGCCTTGCCCGTGCCGATTTGCATCAGGCCCACGGTGCTTTGCAACTGGTTGATCTCGAAGGCGTGTCGCTGGTAACCGAAGAAGTCGAGCACATGCTCGAGGGTTTCGAGAGCGCGCCCGAGGAAGCCAACGCCGCCGCGATCGAAGCCGTCGAGGCCGCGTTTCGGGCGGTGGTTGAGTACCTCGAGGAACTGCTCGAAGGAGCCCCGCATCAACCGGTGCGGCTTTTCCCAAGCTATCGCGCCCTGCTTGCGCTGCGCAAGGCCGAGCGCATCCATCCGGCGGATCTGTTCTTTCCTGACCTGTCGATCAGGCCGCCCCGTGCGCCGGTCGATGCCGCTTCGCTCTCGCCAGAGCAAATCGGCATCGAGCGGGCGGCGTTTGAACGCGCTCTCTTGCAGTTCCTGCGCGATGACAAGGCGCCGCAACCCAAACGCGAAATGCAAGAGGCGGTCGCGCGCATCGAGGCGACGCCCAAGGAAGGCCAGCAGCGGGCCTTCTGGTGGGTGACGCGGGCCTTTTTCGACGCGCTTGCTGCCGACACGCTGCCTGCCGATTTGAATGTCAAGCGGCTTGCCGCGCGCATTAATCTGCAGATTCGCCGCCTGCTTGAAGGCTCGGGCATGGTCGCCGAGCGTCTCTTGCGCGACACGCTGTTTTTCGTTGCGCGCTCATCGAGCGCGACGCCGCACATCTCCGAAGTCAAGCGCGTCTACGGCCTGGCCAATTCCCTGCCGGAGGATTTCGAGCACGAACGCACCAGCGAGATCAATCTCGCCCACGTCCGTGCTGCCAAGGAAGCGCTCGCCAATGCCAAGACCGCGTGGAGTCACGTCGTCGCCGGTGATGCGTCACAGATCGCAGGCTTCTCGCGCGATGCGAGTGCGCTGCTTGGCGCTGTCGGCTCGCTCTCGAGCAAGGGCCTGGCTGATGTCGCGCAGGTGGTCGCCTCGATCGGCACCGAGCTGACTTTTGATCCGCGCAAGCCCGCCGAGAGTGTTGGCCTCGACGTGGCCACGGCGCTTTTGTTTCTGGAAGGTGCGCTCGAGCAGGTGCGCTCCCTTGACGACGAGTTCGACAAACGCGCGCTGGCCGTCGTCGCCCGGGTCGAATCCTCGGCATTGGGGGCACCCAGCGCCGATGGCGATACCCAATGGCTGGACGAAATTTCGCGTCAGGCGCAAGAGCGCCTGACCATGGCAAGCTTTGTCGCGGAGATGCAAACCAACCTTCGCAGCATCGAGAAAGTGCTCGATGGCTTCTTTCGCGATCCGACGCAAGTCGCTGAGCTGGCATTGGCCGAAAAGCAGTTGGGACAGATCGGCGGCGCGCTTTCGGTGCTTGGCCACGAGCAGGCGGGTGCTGCGATCAAGGCCGGGCAGGACGCCATTCGACGTTTTTCAGAACCTGGCTATCAGCAGCAACCCGGCGAATTCGAACGGGTTGCCGAATCCCTGGGCGCGGTCGGCTTTTATATCGAAAGTCTGCAGCACCGTGCCGACTCGGGTGCAATGTTCCACTTTGACGAAGCCACGGGCACCTTTACTGCGGATCTGAAGCGCCCGGCGATCGTCGGTGGCGAACAGGCGGAGGAACCCGACCCGGACCCAAAAACGCCAGGCCCGGGTGGTTCAGGATCGCACACCGGGCCTGAGGCACCGGCAAAGGAACGTACCGTCGAAGAAAATGCCGCGCAGCATGGAGATGTGGCGGCGGAACTGATGCGTTCTTACTGGCACGATCCCGAAGACGAAGAAACCAAGGCCGGACTCGTCTCTGCCTTGCAGCAGGTCAAGCAGGACGCCATGCTGCTTGATGACAGCGCGCTCAAGGACAAGGCGAGCCAGGCGCTCAAGCTGATCAGCGAGGGTTCGAGCGAGGGCCTTGAGGCGACCATCTCGGACGTCGCAAGCCAGGCCAACCGCATTGCGGGCCGTGAGACGGCCAAGGCGACGCCGCCTTCTTCGAGCCCGCCGGTACCGGTTGCCGATAATGCCGTTGACGCCGAGCTGCTCGAGATTTTCCTGATGGAAGCGGGTGAAGTTCTCGAGAACTCGCGCGCGGCGACCCTGGTGTTGCGCCGCGACGCGAGCGATCGTGAGGCGCTAACCACGGCGCGCCGCGCTTATCACACGTTAAAGGGTAGCGGCCGCATGGTCGGCCTGAACGCCCTTGGCGAGGCCGCCTGGGCCGTCGAGCAGACGCTCAATCAGTGGCTCTCCGAAGGCCGGCCGGTGCAAGCGCCGGTGCTTGTGCTGCTTGAGCGCGCCAACGAGGAGCTTGGCAAGTGGGTCGACGAGCTGAGCTCGAGCGGTCAATCGACGCGACAGCCGCACGCGCTCATCAGCCATGCCGAGGAGGTACGCGAAGGACGGGGGCCGGCAGATCGCGATGTGCCAACCAGTGCCGCCGAAAGTGCCGCGCTGGCGGCGAGTGAGCCGCCCGAGCGCTTGCCCGATGCATTGCCTGATGATCCTGAGCTGGGCAGCTACGATGCGCGCTCGACGCAAGGCTTCATGGCCACCGAGGTGGTAGGCGACGAGCCCCCGCCTGCCGAAGAGTTGATGTTCGAGCCGCACGGTGCGCATGCGCCAAGTGCGCCGGTACAGACCATCGACGAACACCAGTGGATGGCGACCGAGGTCGCGCCTGGCGCGGCGGAGTCGGCCGATAACGCACCTGCCTCCGGTGAAGAAGAACTCGACTTTCCGATTTTCGAAGTGGAAAAGAGCCAGCCTCTGGAGGCGCCCAAGGCGCCCGCCGAGCCGCACGAGCCGGTGCTTGCGCAAGAGGGTTTCGACGCCTTCGCTGCCACCGAACCCTTCGCTGGCGTGGTCGAGGAAATCAGCCTGTCGCCGCCGACTGACCTGTCCGGTGGCGACATTTTTGATCCCGCTTTCATGCAGGAAGCGCCTGCCGGAAGCGAGGCGCCATTAACAGCAGCAGCCAAGGCCGAGCCGCCTGCAGGCGATGAAGAAATGGTCAAGACCTACGTCATGGGTGGCGACGTCGATTATTCCTTCGAGGTGCCTCCTGTCGCTCCGCCGCTGCCCACAGCCACCGTGCTGCCGTTCGCGCTGCCTGGCAACTTGCGATCCGATGAGTACAAGCAGATCGGCCCGTTGACCATTTCGGTTCCGCTCTACAACATCTATCTGGCCGAGGCGGACGAACTGTTGCGGCGGCTGACTCTCGATTTCAGCGAGTGGCGCCACGAACTCAACCGCCATGTCTCGGAAGCATCGCTGCGCGCTGCCCACTCGCTTGCCGGCACTTCGGCGACGGTGGGGCTTAACGTCGTCCACGATCTTGCCTATGCCGTCGAATCGGTGCTGCAGACCTTGCATCGCCAGCCGGTGCCGATCGACTTCGATGAGATCTCCGTGCTCGAAGGCGGCGTTGCCGGCTTGCGCGACATGCTGCAGCGGCTTGCCGCCGAGACCATGCCGCAGCCCGATGTCGAGTGCATCAGCAAGCTTTTCATGTTGCGCGACGAACTGCGTGCGCGCCACGATCCGGAGAAGCATCCGACGCCTGTGATCGACGCCCTGATTACGACCTGGGTCGACGCCGATCACGGCACCGTGCCCGGTGGACCACAGCCTCTGGTCGCGCCCGGGGAATCTGCCGCGGTGCCGGCAACCGACGCGAATCACGCAGCCCCGGAGGGCACGGAAAGCCTGGCCGAGCCGTACCAGCAATTTGCCCCGGCCGATGGCGATTCCGATCATGCCCCGGCTGCGAATGCCCCCGCTGCTTCCGAAGAAAGCGAAGTGGCCGGGTCAGAAAGCGCGGCAGCTGCTGCAGCAGTTCACGCGGAATTCACCGAGGGCGAGTCGCCGCTTGCGGCCTCCGGCTTTCAGACGCAAGGCGAAAGCGCCGATGCGCTTGCGCATGCCCCAGCCGATATCCCGCAGGGCCCAACGCATGATGCAACGCATGCGTCAGCCGATGTGCCAGCAAACGAGGCCGCCCACCTGCCGGCCGCAGGCGAGCTCGCGCCGGCACATGAAGCCTTCGAGCCTTCGGCCATCGAGCCTGCCGCCGAGCCGCTTCTGCCCGAAGCGCCGATCGTCAGACCCGAGCGCGCTCCGCTGCCTTTGGGCGCTGCGATTCGTTCAAGCGAGCGCGTTCGCGACGAGATCGATCCGGAGCTGATCGAGGTCTTTTTGCAGGAAGCCAGCGAATACATGCCGCAGATCAGCGAGAACCTGCGCCAGTGGCAGGCGAATCCGGCTGACCTGTCATTTCCACAGGCGCTCATGCGCCACATGCACACCGTCAAGGGCAGCGCGCGCATGGCTGGCGCAATGCGCTTGGGTGAAGTGGTTCATGAAATGGAAACGCGTGTCGAATCGGGCCTGACCCTGCGCGAAATTCCGCCTGGCACGTTCGAAGAGCTGTTGGCCATGCATGATCGCGCGACCGAGCTTTACGATGGCTTGATGCGCCCAGGTGATGCAGAGGTCACGCCCGAGCACGCCCAGGGCGATGACGCTGCTGCGCGAGACGAGACGCAAGCCGAGGCAGAGCATGCGCTCTCGCCCGGGGAGGCGACGGCGGCCATGTCCGTGCCGGCAACAGCCATCCATGCGCAGGCGCCAAGGACGCTCGCGCGTGGCGCAGCACAGCCACAGGCCGCAGGTGCCGTGGTGCAGGCGGTGCGGGTGCGAGCGGACGTTCTTGATCGCCTCGTCAACCAGGCCGGCGAAGTCAGTATTTCACGCTCGCGCCTTGAAAATGAGGTGTCGCAGATCAGGACGTCGCTGGGTGACCTGACGGAAAACCTGGCCCGTTTGCGCTCGCAGCTGCGCGAAATTGAGATCCAGGCCGAAACGCAGATGCAGTCGCAGCTCTCGATGGTCAAGGAGCGCGAACGTTTTGACCCGCTCGAGTTCGACCGCTTCACGCGATTGCAGGAGCTCACGCGCATGATGGCCGAGTCGGTCTCAGACGTCGGCACGGTGCAGCAAAACCTGGTGCGCAGCCTCGATGGCGCGACGCGTGATCTGTCGTCCCAGCAGCGCATGACGCGCGATTTGCAGCAGGACCTGATGCGCGTGCGCATGGTGCCGTTTTCGAGCGTATCCGAGCGCCTCTATCGCGTGGTGCGGCAGTCCGCCAAGGAACTCGACAAGCGCGTCAACCTCGATATCCGGGGTGGTGGCGTTGAAATCGATCGAAGCGTCCTTGAACGCATGGCCGCGCCCTTTGAGCATCTCCTGAGAAATGCCATCGTGCATGGCGTGGAAACGCGTGCCGAACGCCTCGCCAAGGGCAAGAGCGAAACCGGCGAACTGCTCGTTGAAGTCAGGCAGGAAGGTAACGAGATCGTGCTGGTGTTCTCCGATGATGGCGCCGGGCTTAACGTCGAGAGGATCCGCGAGAAGGCTCGCGCCACCGGACTTTTGGCCCATGACGAGGAACTGGTCGATGCGCGCATCGCCGATCTGATCTTCCAGCCCGGTTTCACCACGGCAAGCGAGGTGACCGAACTGGCCGGGCGCGGCGTCGGCATGGACGTGGTGCGTGCGGAGGCCGGGGGTCTGGGCGGGCGTGTATCGGTTGATAGCATCCCAGATCACGGCACGCGCTTTACCATCAACCTGCCGCTCACCCTGGCTGTGACCCAGGTCGTGCTCGTCACCGTCGCCGGGCGCACTTACGCGCTGCCTTCGGTGCTTGTCGAGCAGGTGCAGCAGGTTCGTCCGCAGCCGCTCGCCCAGGCCTACAACGATGGCCATGTGATGTGGCTGAATCAGCCGGTCAAGCTGTATTTCCTCGCCGGGCTTTTGGGTGAAGCAGACCGCTCACCGATTGCGCAACGCTATTCGCCGCTATTGATCCTGCGCTCGGGCGGCGATCGCGTCGCCGTGCACGTCGACGAAGTTGTCGGCAACCAGGAAGTGGTGGTCAAGAACATCGGGCCGCAGCTCGCCCGCATGTCAGGCATTGCCGGTGCGACCGTGCTCGGTTCGGGCGACATCGTGCTGATCTTGAATCCGGTTCAGCTGGCGCAGCAGATCGAGCGCGAGCGTGTGCTGCAGGTCGTGGCAGAGCCGCTCATCGGCGGTGCCGTGGCCGAGCTGATTACGCCAGAGCCGGTCAAGCCGCGCTCTGAACCGGTCGCAGGCCTTGAGACGCTGCCCACCGTGATGGTGGTTGACGATTCGCTCACGGTGAGGCGCGTGACGCAGCGTCTGCTCACGCGTGAAGGCTACCAGGTGGTGCTTGCCAAAGATGGTGTCGACGCCTTGCAGCAGCTGCAGGACTACACACCTGACGTGATGCTGGTCGATATCGAGATGCCGCGCATGGATGGCTTCGATTTGACCCGCAACGTGCGCGGCGACGAGCGCTACGCCAAGATCCCGATCGTCATGATTACCTCGCGCACAGCTGACAAGCATCGCGAGTTCGCGATGGAGCTGGGCGTGAACGTCTATCTTGGAAAGCCTTACCAGGAAGACGAGCTGCTCGGCCACCTCGCACGCTTTACCGGCGCGAAGCGCCGCGCCACCGCTTAATCCGGCGCGCCCTGGGGCGGGGACTTGTCCTTGCGGACCTTCTGGTAGCGTGCGAGCGTTTCCTTGCGCGCAGTTTCGTGATCGACGATGGGCATCGGATAGGTTGTGCCAAGCACGACGCCGCAGCCTTCCAGCTCAGCCTTGGCGAGCCGCCACGGGGCGTGGATCTGGCGCGCGTCAAGGCCTGCCAGCTCGGGCACGTAGAGGCGGATGAACTTTCCGTGCGGATCGAATTTCTCCGATTGCGTGACCGGATTGAAGATGCGGAAAAACGGCTGCGCGTCGCATCCGGTGGATGCCGACCACTGCCAGCCGCCATTGTTTGAGGCGAGATCGTAGTCGTTGAGCTGGTCAGCGAAGTAGGCCTCGCCGCGGCGCCAGTCGATGCCCAGGTCCTTGACCAGGAAACTGGCCGTGATCATGCGCAGCCGGTTATGCATGTAGCCGCTCGAATTGATCTGGCGCATGGCTGCATCGACGATCGGATAGCCCGTGGCACCCGTTGCCCAAAGATCGAAATACCGTGCGGCTTCTGCGCCCTCCCGCCAGGCAATATCGTCATAGGCGGGACGAAAACTCTGCGTCGTGACATCCGGGCGGTGATACAGGATCTGGGCGTAGAAATCGCGCCAGATCAGCTCCGACAGCCACGTCCTGGCACCGGAGTCTCCGTCCGCATCGAGGTCTGCGATATGCCTGAGTGCCGCTCGCACCATGGCGCGCACCGAGAGCGTGCCAAAGCGCAAATGCACCGACAGGTAGGACGGCCCCTTCACGGCAGGATAGTCACGCCGCTCGCGGTAATGGTCGATGCGCGTCTCGAATTCGGCGAGCAGTCGGGCAGCGCCGCCATGGCCCAGCGGAAGTCCAAGGGCTTTCAGATTGGTGCTTTCAAAGCCGAGTTCGGAAAGCGAAGGAATCGGCTGCAAAAGCTCGGCTTTTGGACTGGCAAAACGCCGCTCGCCCTTTGCATCCGTCTTGCGTTCGGCATAGTCAGCGGCACTTAAGGCAGCCAGCCAGGCGCGCCGATACGGCGTGAACACCGAATAGAAGTTGCCGCTTTCCGTGCGCAGTTCATCGCCTTCAAAGATGACCTGATCCTTCAGCGCCAAGAACCCGATGTTTTCTTCCCGCAGCAGCTGCGCCGTTTGCTGGTCACGGGCAATCGCCAAAGGCTCGTAGTCGCGGTGGGCGAGCACCATATCGACGCCAAGGCGCGTGGCCAGCCTGGCAATTTCCACGGGCGCGTTTCCTTCGCGCACGAGCAGCCGGCTTCCCGCTGCGGCCAGCGCTGCGTCGATCTCGCACACCGCGTGGTGGATGAATTCAACGCGCCGGTCACGCTTTAAGCCACGGGCAAGGAGACGATCGAGGATGTCGCGATCGAAGACGAAGGCGACAAATACGGCACTTGCTGCGCCAAGCGCAAAAGCCAGCGCGGCGTGATCGTCAAGGCGCAGGTCGCGCCGGAGCCAGACCAGCACTTTCTTGCCAGCAAGCGCTGTTGACACCTCTGAGCGATAAAGCATGTGCGAAATGGTGGGATGTTGCCGCAGCACGCGGAGCGCGGCGGCCAACGACAGGGTAGCAAAGAAAGTCACGGGCGAGCCGGCCGGGTGCGCAGCCGGGGCGCCCGTCGATTGTGCCGACCGAATCACGCCGCTAGAATACGCATATGTCCGAAGCAGGTCCAAAGAGCCCAGAAGTCACCGCCAAGCCCGACGGGACTTTTAGTCTTGCCAATCATTTTCTTATTGCCATGCCAGGCATGCTCGACCCGAGTTTTTCGGGCGCGGTGGTGTACCTTTGCGAACACACGACACAAGGCGCACTTGGCCTCGTCATCAACCGGCCCATCGATCTGACCTTGCAGGTCCTCTTCGAGAGGGTCGATCTCAAGCTCGCGCGCGACGATATGTCCGATGCGCCCGTGCTCTACGGCGGTCCGGTGCAAACAGACCGCGGCTTCGTTTTGCACGATGACCTCTTCGCCCAGTACGACTCGACGCTGATCGTCGCCGAAGGCCTGGCGCTGACCATGTCAAAGGATGTCTTGCAGGCGGTTGCCGATGGCGCAGGACCGAAACGGCTGCTTGTCACGCTCGGACATTCGGGCTGGGGCGAAGGCCAGCTTGAGCAGGAGATCTCGGCCAATGCGTGGCTGACCGTCCCGGCCGATCCGAGCATCGTATTTGATCGGCCGCCCAACGAGCGTTTTGGCGCCGCAATGGCACTTTTGGGCATCGACCCTGCAATGCTCTCGGATCAGGCGGGCCACGCCTGATGGTGCAAACCGTTCTCGCCTTTGACTTTGGCGAGGCGCGCATCGGTGTTGCGGTTGGAAACAGCATGCTGCGGCAGGCAACGCCGGTGGCGGTCATCGCCAGCTTGCCGCGCGAATTGCGATTTCGCCATATCGCCGATCTGATCGCCGCATGGCAGCCCGACCTGCTCGTCGTTGGCATCGCCAGGCATGCTTCGGGCGACGATTCGGCCATGACGGCGCGCTGCCTGCGCTTTGCGCATCAGCTCGAAGGCCGCTTTGGCCTGCCGGTGTTGCAGGTCGATGAGCGCTACAGTTCGCTTGAAGCCGAGATGATGCGCCGGGATCGACGCGCGGCGGGCTCGCTGCGCGCCGGTGCTACGCTTGATGACCTCGCCGCCGCGGTTATCCTGAAGAGATTTTTTGATGAACACCCAGAAGCGCTTGCCTGACGCCGAACTCGCCTACCGGGCGCTGCTTGATCAGCTCGAAGCAGCGGGGCTTGCCGACTTTCATTTCATCGGCATTCATTCGGGCGGCGTCTGGCTTGCGAAGAGGCTGCAACGCGATCTCAGGCACGCAGGGCCGATTGGCGAATTGGACATCTCCTTTTATCGCGATGATTTCGATCGCATCGGGCTGCATGCGGCAAGGCCCACCACGCTGCCTTTTGATGTCGCCAACGCCAAGGTGCTCCTGATCGATGACGTCCTCTATACCGGGCGTACCATCCGCGGCGCACTCAATGTGCTTTTTGACTACGGCCGGCCGGCATGCGTCAGGCTTGCCGCGCTGATCGACCGCGGCGGCCGTGAACTGCCGCTCGCCGCTGACTACCTGGGCGCACGGGTTTCGCTTGACGACAAGGAGATGCTGGTTCTGACCGAGAACGCGGGCGTGTTCTCGCTCATGCTCGAGCCGCGCCAGGAAAGCAGATCACGCTGATGCACAATCCCCAGCTCAACAAGCACGGCGAGTTGCAGCACCTTTTGTCGATCGACGGACTGTCACGCGAGCTGGTGGTCAAAATCCTCGACACTGCAACCGGCTTTGTCGGCGTTTCCGATCGCGACGTGAAGAAGGTGCCGCTCTTGCGCGGCAAAAGCGTCTTCAACCTTTTTTTCGAAAACTCGACGCGCACGCGCACCACGTTCGAGATTGCCGCGACGCGCCTGTCTGCCGACATCATCAACCTCAATATCAATGCCTCGAGCACGAGCAAGGGGGAATCCCTGCTTGACACCATCGACAACCTGGCCGCGATGCACGCGGATATCTTTGTCGTCAGGCACGCACAAAGCGGCGCTCCGTATCTGATCGCACGGCACGTCGATCGCATGCACGGCCCCCACGTGCACGTCATCAACGCCGGGGACGGCCGCCATGCGCATCCGACCCAGGGGCTGCTCGACATGCTCACGATCCGCCATTTCAAGCGCGATTTCACCGGGCTGACGGTGGCCATCGTCGGCGACATCCTGCATTCGCGCGTGGCGCGCTCGGATATCCATGCGCTCAATATCCTGGGCGTTCCGGAAGTGCGCGTGATCGGTCCGCGCACCTTGATGCCAGGCGGTCTTGCCGACATGGGCGTGCGCATCTTCCATGACATGGAAGCCGGCCTCAAGAATGTCGACGTGGTGATCATGCTGCGCCTGCAAAGCGAGCGCATGAATGGTGCGCTTTTGCCCTCCGCCCAGGAATTCTTCAAGAACTACGGCCTGACCCCCGAGAAGCTTGCGCACGCGCGACCGGATGCGATCGTCATGCATCCGGGGCCGATGAACCGGGGCGTCGAGATCGACTCGAGCGTTGCCGATGGCGCACAAAGCGTGATCTTGCCGCAGGTCACTTTCGGCATCGCCGTGCGCATGGCCGTGATGAGCCTGCTTGCTGGAGCCAGCGCGTGAAGTGCCTGGTGCGCAATGCGCGCGTCATGGATCCGGCGAGTGGCCTTGATGAGACACTTGACGTGCTCATCGATGATGGCCTGATCGCAGCGCTCGGGTCCTCCGCGCTCGCGGCGCCGGGCACGCGTGTCATCGATGCGCGCGGCCTGTGGCTGATTCCCGGCCTTTGCGATCTGTCAGCGCGATTGCGCGAACCCGGACTTGAGCACAAGGCGACGCTTGAATCCGAACTGCAGGCGGCGCTTGCGGGCGGTGTCACCTCGCTGGTCTGCCCGCCAGATACCGATCCCCCGCTGGATGAGCCCGCACTGGTCGAAATGCTCAAGCGTCGGGCGCAAAGCCTGGGCGGGGCCAAGGTCTATCCGCTTGGCGCCTTGACGGTGGGTCTTGCCGGCGAGGCCTTGACCGAGATGGCTGAACTTGCCGAGGCCGGCTGCATCGGTTTTTCTCAAGCCAATCGGCCGGTCGTCAATACGACGGTGCTGCTGCGCGCCTTTGACTACGCACGCACGTTCGACCAGACCGTGTGGCTTGCGCCAATCGATGCCCATCTGGGTCGCGGCGGCGTTGCTGCAAGCGGTGCATTGGCTGCACGCCTTGGCCTGCCAAGCGTTCCGGTATTGACCGAGACGGTCGCGCTTGCGACCTTTTTCGAGCTGGTCAGGGCGACCGGCTGCCGCCTGCACATTGCACGCTTGTCGTCGGCGGCAGGCATCGATCTGGTCAGGCGCGCACGCGCCGAGGGCCTGCCTGTGACCTGCGATGTGAGCGCCAACCACATCCACCTGATTGATCTCGACATTGGTTACTTCGACACCAACTTCAGGCTCGATCCGCCGCTGCGTTCGCAGCGCGATCGCGATGCCATCCGCGCCGGTCTCATCGACGGCACGATCGATGCGATCTGCTCGGACCATACGCCGGTCGACGACGATGCCAAGCAAATCCCGTTTGGCGAAGCCGAAGCCGGCGCCACCGGGCTCGAACTCCTGCTGTCATTGACGCTGAAGTGGGCGCAGGAGTCTTCGCTTGATCCCCTGGTTGCACTGCGCTACATCACTTCTTCGCCAGCACAACTGATCGGAATTGCCGCGGGTACGATTGGTGTTGGCGTTCCTGCCGACCTGTGTCTTGTCGATCCGCACGCATTCTGGAAAGTCTCGCACGCGTCGCTGAAAAGCCAGGGCAAGAACACGCCCTTCGAAGGCTACGAGCTGCCTGCACGGGTCGCGGCCACCTTCGTTGCCGGGCAGCTGGCATTTGCGACGCCGGAATTCGCCGCGCGTCCTGACGGGTCGTGAGGCGACTGCGCTTCGTTTTCGATCTGGTTTGCGTGCTGCTCCATCTGGCACTTGGCACGGTCATCATCTTCTTCTCGTTTCCGTTCTTCTCGGTGGCAAGGCGCGAACGCCTGATCACCTGGTGGGCATCGGTGATGGTGGCGCTCTTGGGCCTAAGCGTGCGCCTCGAAGGCGATCAGCGCCTGAAGGACACGGGCCACATGCTCGTGCTCAATCACATCTCCTGGGTCGACATCTATGTCATCGACGTCTATCGTGCGTCGCGTTTCGTTGCCAAGGCGGATATCCGCTCGTGGCCGTTGATTGGCTGGCTTTGCGAACGGACAGGCACGATTTTTATCGAGCGCTCGAGAAGGCACGCTGTCCATGGCGCGATTGGCGCCGTCGCCAACGCGCTAAGCGCGGGGGCGTGTGTCGGCCTCTTTCCGGAAGGCACAACGTCCGATGGCCTGTCTCTCTTGCCGTTTCATGCCAACCTGATCCAGGGTGCGATTGACGCCCGCGTGCCGATCGTGCCCGCGACGCTTTGCTATCGCAACGCCCAAGGCCAGATTGCGACCGAGGCGGCCTACGTTGGCGACATGTCGCTTTGGGATTCCCTCAAGGCACTACTCCTGGCACGTCCCTTGTCGGTCACGCTCAC
>Ga0116229_10003973_pt1 | contig 24297 bp, 19 predicted proteins | sample S1TSphgellanicum_3_FD_87313 | JGI IMG/M metagenome (GOLD analysis project Ga0116229, IMG submission 87313) | Host-associated microbial communities from peat moss isolated from Minnesota, USA - S1T2_Fc - Sphagnum magellanicum MG | ecosystem: Host-associated > Plants > Peat moss > Unclassified...
TTTTTTTAATCTTCTTTTAAGAATTTAATTAATAATGTAAAAATAATTTTTTTTTTTTTTGGCGAATTTTCAAAAATTAAAAAAAAAAAAAAAAGGTTGGTAAAGCCAACAAAAGGATTTTTGAAATTAAAAAAAATAAATTGCCATATCTTGACCAAAAAAACTTAGAAGCCACTATATTTAGATAGTCACATGTTCCTATAGGTCGCCAAAACTAGGCAGGATTCCAAATAAAACTATTAGCCCATTAAGATAGTTGCCATTTACTATTAATTAACGTTGAAGATCATAGTTAATGCACCTACTTGATGAATTTGAAAAAAAAAACATTTTGTGAATGTGTCTTTATGTTTACAAGCCTTTCTCATGGGGACAATATAAAACACCATTGAAAAAAACACAAATAGGTGCCATGTTCGGCATCCATGGGTTTTTTAACTAGTTCTCATTCAATGGAAAGTGCAAAACTTTCTATACTTCCAAACATAATGTTATGATAATTCAACTTGATATAATCATGCCAAGGAAGACCTAGGTGAAATGCTTCAAACACATCCACATGAAAGACCAAATTCCAATCTATTGTAAAAAGGGAAGGGGTGATGGTTAGAATGGGGTTTTGACAAATGGGCACAATTAGATTAAGGATAGTGAAAAGGGGACATGAATATTGGTGGCATGTTAGACCTTAAAAAAAAAAAAAAAAATAATGCCTGCTAGGTAGGGTATTCAATGAGATGGCAAAGGATAACATGCTGAAAGTTGTGATATCGATTAGAGTTGACATTACTAGTTGTGATAGTGAGTTCATGCAAGAGTAAGGTCAAAAAATTAAGGAAATTGATGAAAATGGAAGGAGGTGAAATTATTATTGCCAAAAAAAAGACAATCCAAAGGGGTGGGGGTTGATAAGTGGGAATAAAAGAGGTCAAGTGTTGGGTTGTTTGGACACAAGGTGGAAAAACATGGGCATTATTGGGTGAAACAATATGGATAGAATATATAGCCATTAGGTTTAGTGTGGGTTTTCGATGTGTAGTAAGGGGTTCCAAAAGGATAACACATGAGGAGAAGTTGAACATTTGATCTTCATAAAAACATAATAAAAAAGTCACAAACTAAGAACCAATGAAAGATGAAAAAAAAGGTGCACATTTTGTCACCCTATATGTTAATGATCATTTATTGTAAACTTTGAAACTTTTTGTCTTGGAATTAATTGATTTCTTCCATGCACATCAATGAAAGTTGTCACACAAAAACATGATTGCCAACAACCTATCAATTTCATTAATTACTTCCAATAACTTTTTAAAAAAATCATATTGGGGTTAATTCATTTTCACCACATGTGTAGATTTCCTTTCTAGGATTCTAATAGCATGCACTTCTAATATTGTAGGAGATTATAATGAATTTCGAAGGGAAATTTTAATCTAAAATTTAATTTGAAATTTGAAATTGTAAAATTAAGAAATTGGCTAAACATGTATTCATTTGAAATCAATGCACCCTTTGTGATTTCATATTAATTTGTTTCTTATTGTAAGGAAATTCATGTTCATTCCAATAATTTTTTTAATTACATAATTATGTTCATCCATCAATCTACTTAATCCATTTACATGTTTTTATATGTTTTATTAAGCGTCCAAGCACTACACGAATTGTTTGCTACCTCCCACCATCATTGCAAGTTGCACCAACCTTTTGCATTCAATGGTGATGGCAAACTTGTGTGAACCCATGTTATAACATGACTTTATTTGTCCAAAATATATAACACAACATGATTGTTCTTTTTGTAATTACAATCAATTAAAAAAAGAACAGCTATTTAAGATCTAACAAACGAAAATTTTGTGCATGAAACTTACAAATTGTAAATTTTGTTGTGAGTGCTTGTCAAGTTCCAAAAATAACAAATTGTGTTTCAAAGATCCAAAATCCAGATGTCATTCTACATTATTTTTATATAATTGGTTTCTCTATCCATTTTAACGAACCTTTAAAATCCTCAAACTTAGAACAAATTGCATTAATGACAAGTCACTCCCATTCCCTAAAAGCTTTTATTGTTCAATAGTTACATTGAGTAGTTGAAATGAATTACTAAAACTTGTTGAATGCAAACACAAATGCATGTTAGATTTTTAGCATTGTCATCAATTTCCTTTCATTATTAACACCTTTAAATTAATGATCTAAATGGTTTTATTCTGATCACATACTCAAAAGGCCTTTAGTTAATCCAACTAATTACTTATACTTCTAACATGAAGATTCTTTAATGCAATGAAATTTCACATGACACATAAATCACAAAGAGGTGAAATTTTCATGTATTGGGCCATGTATTGGAATGAATTCCTTTTCAATGTGCACCTTGAATTTTTTTCACAAGTAAACATGCATATCCCATTTTCATGTCAAATTTACCTTCATCACGTTTGGGCATGACATTTCAAATAAGTTTTTAAAAAAGACCTATTGTAATACCCCAATTATTTCATGGTATGGTATGTAAGTATCCATCTTCAAAAGCCATGCATCCATCAAAATGCCTTGGTTTCATCAACTTAAATATCATTCTTCTTAAAGGTTTTACTTGAAGATTTCAACCAATTGGTGAAATTTGGGTTAATTCTCATTAAACTATGTCTTTCATAATGAACAAGATTTGATTTAGTGGCTCTTTTTTTATTTCAAGCTCCTAGTGTTGGGAAAACTCATATTGACCTTTTTTGCCATGATGGGATTCCTTTTGAATGACTTCTCATGGAATTTCAAGGTCATTTTAAATTCATTTTTCCATGAGCTCAATTGGCATCCCATTGAGTTCACTTCATTTATGATTGTTTTTTTTTGTCATTGTATTAAACATTTATATTATTTTGAATGAAAATTCTTCTTAAAATTTTTATACCAAGTGATGCACCTTTAAGTTTGTTAAATGATATGAATAATAATAAACCTCTTTGATCCTAAGTTTGGTAGATAGTTGTAAAAACTTGAGTTGCATTCCTTAGTTTATCACAATTAAAAAAAAGAAAGCAAAAGTTATGAAATGAAATTAATATGAGTTGACATTTCAAATCAAACTTTTGGTCATTTTAATTTGCACATTCAAACAAAAGGAAATGGTTTAGGTTTAGTGTAATTTCAAATTAGACAATTTTCAAATGCTCACAAGATTCACCACAATTCAATGTCATCGATGATATCCCATAACTTACCCTACATTAGTGATTAAATGTATATTAATATCTTCATATTTAACTTGGGTTCCATGTTGCTATGCATTACCAATGATGATCGATTGATTAATTGCTTTAAAAAAAATCAATTTTGTTAAAATAAATTTTCATTTAAATGAAAATATTGAATGACATTAGATGCAACTTGGATTGAATTTTGATTGAATTAAATTAAATTAAATTCCATTTCCAATTCATTAAATTCAACAATTGAATTGAAGAAAATGAAATGCAAATTGGTGAAAAGGGTGTTGAAAATCTACTTGTGCATATGGTGTTGGAAAAAAAGAGAAAAAGATACAAATATGAAAAAAACCTTTCCATGCATGTTTACTTAAGAATGGGTGAAAGTGATTTAAGTTTGGAATTGTCCACGTGACAACAACCATAATAATTTATGGAACCTAAAGTTGTCAAACCTAAACAAAGTCCAATGAATCACTATCATTGGAATTAACAAATTAAGTTATTTTATTCAATGTAACTTGTTGATTGATGAAGTTCATCTAAGAGTATCCATTTTGCAATGAACTCAACATGTTACATTTTTAATCTTTATCATTTTCTAGCAAACAAGTTTTGTTTTTAAACCTAACATCAATTTATCCCTGTATAAAACAATTCTTCCATAATTAAAAATCTTATATATTAATTCAGCAAGTCAGTTAGTCAGTCAGTGACAGTGACTCTAGTAACTGCTGTGAAATCGCTCAAAAGTGCACCCTTTTGGTAAAATTTCCAGGTGCCAATTAAAACTGATTGCGGCTTTTCCTTTTGGTACATTTCCAGGTGCCAATTAAAACTGACTGCGACTTATCCTTTTGGTAAATTTCCCAGGTCCCAATTAAAACTGACTACAACTCAACCTTTTGGTAAATTTCCAAGTCCCAATTAAAATTGCGACCTTTTTTCCTTTTGGTAAATTTTCAGGTTCCAAACTGCGACTTTTCCTGTAGAGTCATTATTAGGTAGAGGGAAAGATACGGGTACCCAGGGTGACTAACTAACCATGTGTCGGGATTCGGAACGTCGACTGACATCATAATCGACGGATTACTACTACACAACGGACTCCAAAATCCAGGTGCCAAAAGCGCTGCTTGACCGACCTTCCCTCCCTCTCCGGAACGCTTTGGGAATTAACTTGAAATAACACACATGTGCATTATGCACAAGGTTACCACTAGTATATAATGAAGTGAACTATAAAATCATGAAGACAACGTCTAGATGTCCCATATTCTTGGTGCAACAACACAACTTGCAAAGATGTCCACCATTGTCTACAAAAGGGACAAAGAAGGTTCCAAAGTATTATCTTGCTTAGTAGTGTGTGATGGAGGTCCATCCGAGGACAACATCACACATTGTTTCACCTAGTTCACCAAAATTTGGACATGCATGTGGAATCTAGTATGCACCATCTAAATTGCTAGATCTTTGATTTTTGTTTCTTTTGCATGCAACCCAATAATGGTGATTGTGTGGGGTTTGAAAGATGATTGCACCAATACTCAATGCATCCATCCACTTGGGAAAGTCAACATGTTCAATCATCTATTCCACAACCAACAACATTGGATTCAACTTGCTATCTTCTAAACTTGAACTCCTAATCAACCCTTAATTCCCACCAACATAAGCTAAAGAATCAATTCAATTCCGCACAACATCATATTCATAAATGTTCCCAAGTTGTCACACACCTTAGAAGGTTCATTGCATGAAATATCCTTATGTACAACTTCATCCACAACCATTTACAATCATAAAATTCGCAATGTCCCAATCATTGACCTCAAAGTGAATTGCAACTCTACCAACACTAGGTGTTTCATGTGCTCTATCTTCTTAGTCAAAAAAATACAAAACATTCATTTTCAACAATGAGCAAATCATTCCTAGTTATGAAGTCCATACCCAAAACCATCTCCAATACCCTTGGTTTGGACACTATAAGTCCATTTGTCCTTTCCAACTTGAGTCAAACACACACAATCCCCAAAACGCTAAGCATTGGGTGTGAATTGTGAACCATATGACAAATCCACCACCATTGGCAACTTAAGCTCTCGTACAAGCAACTCTGCCCACTTAATGGCTTTGAGCATCATGAATGAGCATGAGATTCTCATCTAACAAACACAAAGTATTGTGTTGAGCAATTCACCTCTTCAAGGGTATCAACTAATTTTCCAACTCAACCTTGTTGTGACTTTCAACAAGGTTGATAAATCAAGCTGCTACCAAGAAGTTTAATTTGCTTTGGTTTGGGGTAATTTTTATGGTGATGCCCCATTTCAATTGTAATTGTAACATGAACCCTCTGAATTCCTTTCTTTTAGTCTGCTTAAGATTGCTATATTTTGGACCTTTAAGCACTTGGGTTCCATTCGCCTTGGGCATGCTTCTACATTTAGGACTTTTCCATCTTGGATGGGTTGTTCTTGCCTCAACCCAAATTCAATAAACTTCACATTTCATGATGGCTTCAACAATAAAAATAGGCCAAGCTTCTTCAATCTTATATCTAGCTCTCAAGTTCGAACTCCATCCCCTCACAAAAATACTGAACCTAATTAGGGTAAGTCCATACTTGATGTAAGTTTATCCAACAATGGCATTCATGATTCTTACAAAGGATCTATTGAAGACCCAAAATGCAGAGCTGTTCTCGAGTGATTCTCAAGTGACAGTTGAAGCATCAATTGTTCACTTACCAGATGGTTTACAAAATTTGAGCCTGCAGAAGAATCTTAGCTGTTCTCAAGTATTGGGTTGTGCTGCATTTCTTGACTGCAAGCTCCTGGTCACATTCTCCGGTGTGCAAGTGTAAATTGTCAGGTACACCTTGTTGTAAGACATTCTTCAACTATTTGCTGCTCATCGGCCTGCATGAGTGAAAGAGATTTTAGAACTTGTGTCAGATCTTTTGTATTTCAGGGAGCAGCCACATGCAAGTCATTAGCCACTCTTGGACTTTCAGCATTCCACAATTGAAGAGGAGGAGCAAGACTTCTTTGAGAAGATTGTCAACCCATAAAAGTACCAGAAGACCATCATCACATTCATCATGAATGGCAATGAGTAGCTGCCATTAGAGTTCTGCACTGCCCCTTCATGAGCTCCTTAACAGCATGTGTAAAAATCAGAATTACAAATTACATCTATCCACAACTTCAAGCCACCAACTAGACACAAATCCGTGTCTTGAGTTTCTGTCAGAATTTCTTGATGCAAGAAGAAGAAGAAGAAGAAGAAGAAGAAGAAGAGGAAGAAGAACTCGATCACGACATTGGGTAGTAGAATTCAAGATTTGCATTGCAAACAGTGAGTGTAGATGATCAGAATTACAATTAAATCTATCCACAGCTTCAAGCTACAGACTACGTCTAGACAAATCTATGTCTTGGGGTTTCATAAGATTGCAAGAAGGAAAACCTCCTTGAAGCAAAACCTGTGACCACTACTTTGATGGATATGGCAATTACAGACTGCATGCCTTACAGCTCTGTAAGTAACAAACTCTCTGGAAGCAAGATTGCATTCACTCTTGGAGCCTGATGCTTCCTGGATTCCTTGAACCCTAATAAGGTCATGTTCACAAAGCGAGGAGTTTTGTCCCGTCGTTGGTTCTGTGCATGGAAGAAGCAAACGCTTATCAAGTCTAAGCAAGTCTTTGATTGTCTTGAGAAGATCAAAAGCTCTCAAAGCCCAGATTTTGGAGAGTGCAATCCAGAAGCAAAAGCTTGGAGTGTAAGGAACCCTTGATTGTCTTGAGAAGAGCTAAAGCTTTGGTTCTTCCCCGCGACAACGTCGTGGATGATACAGTGTCTCTCTCCGTCATTCTGTCTCTCTTTTCTCTCTCCATACGTCTCTCTTCTTTATTTGACTCGTCACAGAACTTGCACTTTGCGGGATTTACGGGCCGCAAGAATTGTGTCGCTTGCTCGCACAATTAGGTTACGAGGTTGCGATGTGATTTGCACTGGTTCTTTCTTCTTCGTCATCGGTTTGTTTCCTCCCACATCTCCTTCTGTTTATCTCTCCGGTTTTTCTTTCTGCACCTACGTGCGCTCTTGCGTCGTGGATGGATCTGATCCAAACCAGAAGTGAAGAGTAGTAGTAGTAGTAGTATTAGTATAGATTCATGCATCTTGTTGTTTGTGCACGAGTGTATCGAGTGCTTGGCGATGGCAGGTAAGCCGCAAGGATGTTCTTGGATGAGCTGCTTATACAGGGAGTATCAACATCCTGGAGAAGAAAGCTGGAGGTCTTGAAGAAGAATCCCTCCCCGAATCCCCTGTCGCATTTTTGAAGCAGGAGAGCGAGGAAGAGGTGAGGGCGTTTTTCTGTGGGTGTGTGTGACCAGTTTGTGGGGGGTGTTGTGGGACAAGGGAAGATGAAGGCGGAGGAGATGGGAGGGAAAAGGAAATCCGGTTTGTGTGTGTTGAGGATGTGGCTGTCTTCTCCGCTTTTGTGGATTGTGTGGGTAGTGTAGATGGTTGAGGATCATCGGTGAGAGCTTGGGTGTAGGATCGTCGGTAAGAGCTTGGGTGATGGTGTTGCAATGTGCAGAGGGCGATATGGAAGTGTGGGCGAACGATATGGTGAAGAAGGCATTCAAGTAAGAGTTTCCTTTTTTGCCCATGTTTTTCTGCCTTCTCTCTCTCTCTCTCTATGGGTAGTAGATTCATGAAACTTGGAAATGGGAGATTTCTTCTTCACATGTGTTGGGTTCTAGAGGAAAAGGAGATTAGACAAGAGAGGCGAGATGTGGAGGTGCAGAAGTGAGATATAGAGAAGAGAACACCAGGATGACAAAACTGTGGAAGGTGTTTCTGTTCTTATCTGACACATCATGGCCTTGGTGTTTTGTTTTTTGGTGTGTGTGGGATTCAGAACACAGGGTACACTAGAGCAACTGAAGACATTTGGCAGGGAGCTTGCCATGAGCTCGCAAGGGGGATGGGGATCATCAAAGGAGTTTCTGGACTTAGTGAAGTCAATTGGAGAGGCAAAGTCCAAGGCAGAGGAGGAACGGATTGTTGCAGCAGAGATTGAAATGCTGAAGAGGAGAATTGTGGAGCCAGATGTGCCCCGCAAGAAGATGAAAGAGTACATAATCAGGCTTGTGTATGTAGAGATGTTGGGTCATGATGCATCATTTGGTTACATTCAAGCTGTCAAAATGACACACGACGACAATCTTTTGCTGAAGAGGAGTGGGTACTTAGCTGTCACTCTCTTCCTGAATGAGGATCATGACCTGATCATCCTGATTGTGAATACAATCCAGAAGGATTTGAAGTCAGATAACTATCTTGTGTGTTGTGCGGCACTCACTGCCGTGTGCAAGCTTCTGAATGAAGAGACCATTCCTGCTGTCTTGCCTCAAGTGGTGGAACTATTGGCACACCCCAAGGAGCTTGTGAGGAAGAAGGCTGTCATGGCTTTGCACAGATTTCATCAGCGCTCACCCAGCACTGTTTCTCATCTTATCCCTAAATTCCGACAGGTGTGTTGTGTTTCTACAAATACCATGATCTGAAGTGATGACTAGCCAGGGAGGCAGAGCGTTGTACTAAGCAAATCTCACCAATCTCTCTTGATCACCATTTATGGGTCTGTAACCAGTCGGAGGAAGCTGTGTGCATTCTGGAAACAGGTTTTGTAAACCTGCACAGTGTTGCTTGCTCTCTACTGTTGCTCTTCTTCTTCTTCTTCTTGACTTCTATTTGTGCATAAAAGATATGCTGGATGTGGGTGAGGCAGATTCTATGTGATAAGGACCCAAGTGTGATGAGTGCAGCATTATGTGCACTCTTTGACCTTGTGACAGCTGATGCAAACGCCTACAGAAACTTGACTACCAGCTTTGTCAGCATTCTCAAGCAAGTTGTTGAGCATCGGCTTTCAAAGCTTTTTGACTACCATCGGACTCCTGCACCTTTCATCCAGGTACTCAATTGCTAGCCCAGCAAGAGCTGGAAACTCACATCTTTCCAGTACACAGGTCGATAAATTCAAATGCCTCCAATGTAGAGGCCCTTTTGGATTTTGAATGCTGCGTGGGCCTGGTCTGGAATCTGTTAGGCGACTGGCTTAGATGACTCCTCCACTTGCCAAAGATTTGGTCTTGGTAAGCTATGCATGTCAGGAATGGTTGGTTTGTGTGTTATCAATCTATGTATGGGGCAAAATACTTATTGATTGCTTTTTGTGGGTGAGTGCAGATCAAGATACTGAAGATACTGGCATTGTTGGGGGCGGGTGAGAAGCACACAAGTGAGAATATGTATAGTGTGCTGGCTGAAGTTTTGAAGAGAAGTGACCCTGCTTCCAACATAGGGAATGCCATCCTGTATGAATGCATTTGCACTATCACCACCATCCATGCAAGCCCGAGGCTTCTTGAGATGGCTGCTGAAATCACCTCCCGCTTTTTGAAGGTAGTTCCTTCCCAATCGTCTTGTAGAGGAAGATTGCTTCTATGCAATTAAGATGTACATATTCTTGATCTCCTCAAACTTTTCAAATCCACATAGTATGGTGGATTCTGCTAATTGCAACAGATTTGTATATACTATGCTTCATCCAACAAGTGCTGGTGTGGAACAGAGTGAGAATCACAATTACAAGTACATGGGCATTGATGCATTGGGGCGTGTCATCAAGATAAATCCAGACTTTGCAGAGCAGCATCAATTGGCTGTCATTGATTGCCTTGAGGTATGTGATACCTGATTGGTTTGTCTTACTTGACTATCTTGCATCCTTTTTTCTCTCTCCATCTGATTTGCTTCCTTGCTTTTGGATTCATTGACACATACACTGAACTTGTGTTTGGAATGATTCACAGGATCCAGATGATACACTGAAGCGCAAGACTTTGGATCTTTTGTACAAAATGACCAAGTCTAGCAATGTAGAGGTGATTGTGGAGCATATGATAAGTTATATGCGAACCCTCAATGATGCCCACAACAAGACAGAGCTTGCAAGTCGAGTTATTGAGTTGGCTGAACGCTTTGCTCCCAGCAACCAGTGGTTCATACAGGTATTTGCCACCATCCACTGAATGCACTTCCATCTGACAAGTTTGTTGTTGAGTCTAGTCAATTGTGGTTCTGACAATTTCTTTTGGAGTTTTGAAAGAGTTGGCTTGCTTGGCTTGGGATGGGCATGGTATTGGGATCAGACAATGAACCAGGTGTTTGAGCTTGCAGGCGACTTGGTGCCTCCCAAAGTCGCACATGATCTGATGCGTCTCCTTGCTGAAGGTGCTGGTGAAGACGATGAAGAGGCTGACTCCCTCTTGCGATCTTCTGCTGTATGACACACCCCTTCCATCTGCTTCTTCATGAACCATGAAAGTCTTGGTCACAATGCTTGTTGTTTGCATCATGCTCAAATCGCCACCCTCGAGTCAATTTTTTGTAATTGTACAATTCCAGACTCCTTATCATTTTACTCTTGAAGCATTATGCAGGTGGAGTCTTATTTGCATGTGCTTGGGGAGCCCAAGCTGCCATCTGTTCTCCTGCAGGTACAGAGTTGTGATGGTTTCGTGCATCTTGGTCTAGGCCTAGGAGTGAAACAAAATGGTTGTACTGACACATGAGGCATCTGCTTGTCACCTGAGTTCTGGGTACTGTGAATACAATGGCAGGTCATATGTTGGGTTCTGGGAGAGTATGGGACAGCAGATGGCACCCATTCAGCTGATGACATCATAGGCAGGCTCTGTGATGTTGCTGAAAGTCACCCTGGTGATATTACTGTAAAGGTGTGCTTGCTCAACTTCCATTGGTATGCAAAGAATGGTAAACTTGTAAAGAGTCACCAGCACTCTAGCTTACAGTGGTGATGTAACAAAAGTAATGATTCCTAGGTTGGGTTGCTGATTTTGATTTTAAGGCCAACACACCCACACTCAAGATTGTAGAAGAAACATGTAAGTTCTTAGCTTAGAACTGGTAGTATGAAGTATGTGGGCAGCTCCTGTGTAGTAGGAAGTTTGCAAACAGAGCCAGATATAATTGCCAGTTCCTAACAGGTTGCAAATGTGGGGGAAATGACTTTAGGGTTATTCGATCACAGCCATCACCAAGATTTGCGCATTTGAGATCAGTGCAGGCAGACAAGTTGATCTGATACCTGAGGTGGGCATCTTTGTAGAGCTATTTATTGCAAACTGATGTCTCTGGTGCTCCTTGACATGAACTAGAAAGCTATCTAGCCACAAGCACCACACCTTGTTGTAGTTACTTGCTCATGGATGTATGAGGTTCACTGAAGTCGTGTCTAGAAATCCTGCCTGAATGTGAAAGTCATGCCTCCAGTGCTTGTCCCAAAAGTGTTTTGTTGAGGTGTGGGGGGTGGGGGAATGGCTGGTGGCAGTGTCGAACTTTCATTGAAGATCTCTTAGCCTCTCACTCCACCGACCTACAACAGCGTGCCTATGAGCTGCAGGCAATCCTGGCGCTTAGTCCAGAGACAGTGGCTAACATACTACCCATGGATGCAAGTTGTGAAGATATCGAGGTGCCTAATATATATCATATCCTTTTTGCTCCTTGACCTTCAAGAGCTGCCTGAGATGATCATCCAGAGATCTGAGATGTGAGAGGCGTGATGTTGGATATTATATTGATGTGCTTTGGACATTGTCAAGAAGTGAAACTGGATAGCTCCTTTTGTGGGTCTGTTGCAGGTGGACAGGAACTTATCTTTTTTGAATGAGTTTGTGGAATCAGCGGCAGCTAATGGAGCCAGGTCTTACATACCTGAGCATGAGCGTTCTGGCATGAGCACTGTGGTAACTGGTACCCATGAGCAGTTGGAACCCTCTGCACATGCACTGCGGTTTGAGGCCTATGAAGTGCCCAAACCAGCAGCCCCTCCCCCCATTGCTGCTGCTCCTGCAGCCTTGCCCTTTCCAGACTTTGAAGAACAGAAACCAGAGTCATCAAGAAGTCTTCGGAAACAGTTGGCTGCTGATAGAGAACCTGATGCAGATTCTCTAAATCCTGAGATTGTAAGACTCAGGCTAGATGGAGTTCAAAAGAAGTGGGGACGATATTCCCAACCTCAGTCATCATCCACATCTACCTCAAGTTTGGATAGGAGGGGTGACCATGGGAGCGATCAAGTTACTCAGGTAGGGGGTGGCCATAGGGAGGCAGTAGCTGCTTCTTCAATAGAGTCTGGTTCTGTGTCTGAACTCCGCCAAATTGAGAGAAAGAAGCCACAACCTGAAATCTCAACTGAAAAACAAAGATTGGCAGCATCACTTTTTGGAGGTCCAACAGCAAGTGGAAGATTTTCAGGGAGTGGAGGGGCCAAGGTGTCCAGCAGGCCTGGCACAGTTGTCCAACCAGGTGAAAAAGTTCTACCTCCTCGGCCATCCTCAGGTGGATCAAAAGAAAAAGCATCTGATGCTGGGATTTCAAAGCAGAGTGCAGCACCTAGTATCCCTGCCCCTGTGGATCTTTTGGATATGAGTGATGACAATGTTCCCAGGGTCACGACTACAGCACCAGGGAATGATCCTTTCAAGCAGCTGGAAGGCCTGCTAGAGCCTGTCACAACATCCTCAGCTTTGCCAGTGCCCCCCCAGACAGCTAGCATGGATCTCATGTCTTTGTATGATGGAAACCCTGCTCCTTCTGCAACAGGTCCTGTGACTACAGTTCCAGATTTGGTCTCAATTGCTGCACCCAACAGCAGTTCTGGAGCATCACAGAGCTCGACCAATGGTTTTCCAAGCCTTATGGATTTGGGCGATTTGTCAGCAAGCCCTTTTGTGGACCTTACAGGGAGTGTGCAGGGCCAGGCATCATCCAAACCCATGTCTCAGCTCAAGAAGGGCCCCTCACGCCAAGACTCTTTGCAGAAGGATGCTGCCTCTCGACATGTAGGGGTGACTCCTACAGGCACCAATCCTGCACTTTTCCAGGACCTGTTTGGATAGACATTAATTACAGGCAAAGGGTGCTCTTTACATTTCAGTTTCAGGATGCTGTTATATGCACTGAGAGAGACGGACAGACAGACAGAGATAAAGAAAAGAGACAGAGAGAGGCAGCACAACAGACCTTGATTCTGTTTTTTTGGCCAAAAGAGGGAATGGATTTCAGCTGTCAGGTTCCATATACAATAAGAGTAATACATATGGAATGGCTTGTTCATCAATCCCCAAGCGCCCTTGCTGGCTCAAGTGAAGAAGCTCTTCAGCTTGTGAGCAGGCGGAAGTTCCAAGGTGAACAATCAATCATAATTAGTCTTCCATGTTGTTCCAAATTAATGAGAGGTGTGGTGATCTGCATAATTATGATGTGTCACTGGCGTTGTGTTCTTTTGTTCCACTTTGACAGGGTTTTTGGTGCTAGAGCAGGTCCACCCGCACTTCCTATTTGGGCCCTTGGTACCAAGGTCCACCATATCCAAAATAGTGTGCAAGTTATGTTGCCAAGCCCATCATACCACAAACGTGAAATATTGGACAATTTAGAGTGAAAACTCAGGCAAATGTCACCACCGCAGCCAATCATTGTCACCAGGAAATCTAATCCAATCATACCTCTTTCTTTGTTGTTGGCACTTTTGAAGAGTCTTGTATGGTTTTGCATATTTATGGATCCAAACTTAGTTTCATGCTATTTAGAGATTAACCTTCAAGCCCTAGGGTTTTTTCCCGACCTCAATTTTGTGATATAGCCACATTGCTCTTCATCCACAAGAATTATTTGGCTATTGGACCCGAAGGAAAGTAGAAAAAATTAAGAGTCTTGCTATACCATAGCTATGACTGAAATGTTTGACACAAAATGATTTGTAAAAAGGTTTAGCCAAAAAAAAGAGATTTTTTTTTTTATTGATCTTTGTAGAAACTGTTGAAAATTTAAAAACCATTGAATTATTATTATTACAAATGCACAACACAAGATGGATTTTGCATACTTATTCCTCAACTGTTGAAATTCTAGAAAATTAAATTTGAAACTGCCAAGCCTTGTTCTCTAAAGTGATAAATATTTGGCCAAAAGAAATGCTGAGCAGCAGTCATAAATATGGATTTTTGGCAACCTACTAGGACCTATTATCTTAATATGGCAATTTCAGAGTTTTTCCCCTCAAAATCTGGCAACTTTTTGTGCATTTTTTCCACAAAAATCCTTTATATGAGTTCCACTGGATTATTATTTTTGTTACCAAGTAGTGAAAATTCACTCCAAAAATAAATAAAAATTGCATTTGTCCACACTATTATTTGTAGACCATCATTCCTTGCACATGGATTTGCCCTCACTATAAGACATGCTTTTTACCCTTTAAAATTGCTCTTAATTTTGGTTAATGCTGATAATTGTTGTTAATGTGAGCAATTTTATTTAATGAACAACTAAGCTCGAGATGCTTGGATGTTTTACATATGGCTCAACCATCCAATGAATTTTTCAGGTAATTATTTTAATATATTAAAATAATGAAAAAGGAATAGTGATGAATGAACAACATAAATGTCTCATAGGTTAAAGTACACAAATTATCAAATTAATCATTCTTATGACTATTTTTATTATGTTATATAGTCATTTTATGAATTATATGATGAAATTAATAAGTTTCATTGGGTTGGTATTATTATTCAATAACTAATTGATTTGGTTTTTTTTGTTAATATCAAAAAACTTAAATGATTCCTTTTTTTAAACAATTTTAATACCATTCATATGAGTTTTTTTCTCTTTCTTACATAAACAAGTTTTTTCTTCATTCAAATTAGTTAATCATATTTAAATGGTTCCTTAACATTAAACCACTTTTCAAGCACAAAATACTTTGGGAACTATCAAATATTTGGTAGGCCAACACAAAACTTGCATACCCCATTATAAGTTTTGAATATTAACACAAAAACATAAGATCAAATTCTAAAATATTTGAATTGGCAAGGCAAAACTCAATACAATATGTAATAATTATACTTCCATCAATTCATGTTGTTGAAACAAACCCTCAAACTCCACTAATTTCTCCTTTAATTATATTTGAGAATCTATCAATTCTATTGAACTAAAAGGGGCCTTGCAATCAATCCTTGCATCGCTCAGTCAATTTTTAATCATAAAGATTAATTTTTCAAGGTTATTTGATTGTAAGTGATTAAATTAAGTATACCAACAAAGGAAAATAATATCTTAGTTTCAATTTGAAACCAAAACAATCCTCAAGATTTATTAAGTTAAAAAACCAATAATTGAAAAGATGAATTCATGTTTCCTCCATCACTCCAAAAGACATTTGATGTCTTTCATATCCACATGATATCTTTACAATATCAACATTGACGTTCATGCTCACAATGCTCAAAATTTGATGCAAATCAAAAGTCCTTTTACATGTTCAAAACACTCAAACTTTTAAAATGGACAATTTTTATTTTTTTCAAACATCATTTTTCCTTATCAAACGTGCACCATTCCTTTTCAAAATTGGAGATGATTTTAACATTGATTATTACAAGGGCAAAGAATTGAAACTAGTGGAATTCATTTTTCAACACATTTGAATGCATTTGGTTCAAACGTGTTTTTGGCCCTAAAAATTATGAATTTTGAGGATGTAACTTTGACAAAAAATATTCAGTTTTATGCAATAAAAAAGCATGAATGCATAATATACATGATATAAGATCAATAATTAATCAAAAATTATTTGTATCTAACACACAATGGTAAATTGTGTATGAAAATTACAAAATTTAGGATTATAGACCAACAAATAAATGCCACACATCACTTGAAAAATACTTCTACCTTGGCACCCTTGGTTCCTTTGGTTGTGTTTGCACCTCAAGGGATGCACTAACTAACATAAGGATATTTAAACATGAACTTAAATAGATTAAAAATTTTATCAACAAATCCAAGTCCAAGGAAAAAGAGGACAAAAGAGATATTACAAAAGGAACTCATTCATTGTCTTGGTAGACATTGAAGTTTTGCATAACAGTCCATCCAACCTCTAAACCTTCCACTTGCAATTGTCTTTCAAAATATTGCAATTGTTTATCAAGTAGGATTTCTTACATTTGAGTCCTTTACTAAAGTGCTAACAAGAATTCGATTAATGGAATTTGTGAGTAGTTTATTACCTTTCTCTATTACTTTTGCCATTGTTTTGTGAATTGAATAATATGATCTCTTTACACATGTACTCCATACATATTTACATCATGTTCTTATCTTATTGCCACATGTGCTAACGATTGAATCCCAAGTTGGGGGATTATCAATGGGGTTCTACAATAAGACAATGGCAACATTTAATAACTTTTTAGATTTTGTAGATGACATTTGCAACAAGGTGGTTTTCTTCTAAAAATTTCATGGTAATATGGATGGAATTTGGGGTTGGGGAATTACCAAGTGGGTTTTGTAATCAGACACTTGTAAAATTTGGAAAATTCTTGGGCATTATGGTTAACATCTATAGTTGGGTGGTTGTTTCTATGATGTTCATAGAATGAAAGGTGTAACTAATGGTTATGTACATAACCATGTGTCTTTAGTATCATCATCTTCAATCATTTCTAGCACATTCAAATTCTCATAACCTATTTCAACATCAAGAGCTACATATGCATCATTTAGGTCAATGGGTTCTTTCTACGTGAGGCCGACTTTGTTGAAAATGTGATCTCTCTCATCTATCAAATCCTTCATATGTGGTGGTTAAATTTGCCTACTTTCAAGAAATTCATGTGTCATCTTGTACATTCCCTTCCCACGATTTCAAGGAAGGTTGAAGTTAATTTTGTCTTGCAAATGCATATTCCAATAGCTTTCATTATGTCATGTTCCTACATTGTAATCAAAGATTTTCTTAAATTCACTTGTTATGGTTCATTGAATTGTCTTTGCAAGCAAGACTTTTGTGTAGGTGTGTTTAACAACTAACGTTCATTACAATTATAAATATCCATTTCCACTTGGTAATTGTTGTGTCAAATTGGTTTCAAGCATTAACCTTCTTTAAATTTGTAAGATGTACATCTCTTTTGGTTTTGATAAGAGCAAGGACTTTGTTGTGCTCCTGGTTTGGCTAATGTTCTTTCCTCACTTGGATCTCCATAGTTGATTTTGAAACTTGGTTCATAGCAACCTTATTTCCTTTGTTTTTTTTTTTGGTGGATTGGTCTTTTTATCATTTTTATCATTTTGAAATGGGTTTTGTTGACTTGTATTGTAAACATCTAAGGTAAGCTTCTAAAATAAATTACAAATTACTTGTAAGCATATGTTTCACAATTGAAATTGATAAAGAATTCAAGAAAATATATTGAAAAAGGTGTTAGCATACTTGTTTTAAATTATTGCATTATTGTTTGCAATTATTAAAGTTCATTGATGTTCTTTGTTTGCAACATCTTTTAGTGGTTGCAAGTATTCATGATTGAAGTTGATTGTATGCACCATCTTTCTACAATTTAAAAAACGCATGATTTCAAAGTTTTTTGAAATTCTTTGTTTTACATCATCTGTATAAGGTTTTAGATATCCAAATTTGAAGTTTTAAATTTTTTTTTGCATTCATCATGTCTTTATAGGATTCAAGTATTCAAAATTGAAGTTCATTGAAATTCTTTGTTTGCATTATTTCTTTGTGGTTACATATATTTAGAATTGATAATTTAAAATTTTATTTGTTTACATCATCTTTATGTGGTTTCATGGGCTCAAAGTTGAAATTCTTTGAAGCTCAACTTTGTAGCATTTTATTTGTTGTAGGTTCTTAGAGTTGAAGTTTTTTGAAGTTATTTGTTTGCAAATTCTCTTTGTTTGCAAATTTTCTGTTTGTAGGTTGTAGAAACTCATTGTCTTTGTCTACAATACTAAAGTTTTTTGAAGTTTTTTTGTCTACATTATCTTTTTTTTAAATTTTAAAGTGTTCCATTTCTCCATAGGTTGTGGAAAATATGTTGTCAAATAATTCTATTGCATCTTTAACAATAGTTTGGAGATGATGTAAGATGGTCTTCATTGGCATTTTTTTTGAAATCTACATTTTTCTTAAATTTGTTACATTAACATAATCCTAACACCATGCTAACATAACTTGAATACTAACCACCACATGGACAACCATGTCATTTCTAATATTAGCTAGCACTATTGGTTTGAATTAGTAAAAAAACCAAGGATCTTTAACATTGAGTTATGAGTGACTTGCTATCAAGTGTGATTGCCTCTTTAACATGTCATCCTTTGGCATGACATGTAATGAGTAGGGTGCATTTCATGCATGTAAAACTTGATGTTATGTTTGTGATATCATGATGCCATGTAACAGAAAAATTATTTTAGAATAACTTTCCTTGTATGGTAGGTTTATAAATTCAAACTTCCCTTACTAAATCTAAAACTTGTCTAAATAAATGCATGGCTTTCTATGGAATATGCCCATCCATCATATGCACACACAATATTCCAAATGTCATTCACACATCATGTCAATCCAAAGAAATTTTTTGATGACCAAATCTTACACCAATGTGAAATCTCTTCTATATGTGGGTAGAACGAATAAACAATCATGTCAACATACCATTTGAGTTAAGGTTTAAGGTTATAATGACCATTTTTTATCAAATTTTTCAAAGATCAAGTCCAAAGAAAATGAATGAAAATTATGAATATGTAGACACCTAAAACAAATGTAATCCCTATGTTGTAAATTGACCTACAATGGTCTCTTTTCACCACTTATATAAAACGTATAATGGTTAACATTTTACCTTCATGGTTTAGTATGTGCTAAAACACAACTTTTAGCATGTGTCATAGATTTTTAATAGTGTAAGACTTATTTTTATTGGAATAATGACACTCGAGTTTATGTTTTTAAGAACATGTTTCATAAATATTAATGGTTTTAGATGTTCCTACATTAAACTGAGTTAATATTGAAGTTAAATTAGTTTCTAAGTAAAAGCATTTATAATTGTCACAACACCCCTTCTCATATGTGAAAGCAATGAATGTATTTCATGGTAAAAGATTAATGTCACATAAAACACAACCTTCACATGTGCTATAAGTTTTTAATGACATAGTCTATTCATACTTGCGCTCCATGCTATCAATGATGATGAAACATGATGGAACATATGATGGAAAAATTGATTTGAGTTTGTGAAAATTAAGTACCATTTGAATGAAAATATTGAATGACATTGCATGTAACTTGAATTCAATTGAAATTGAATTGAATTCAATCAAATTATGAAAATGTATATATGTTAATTTTCTTTTTCATATCCATTTAAAAAAATTGGTGAAAAGATGAAGTGGTTAGGTTTGAAATTTCACATGGAATTGTCAAGTTGACTATATTATCAAACCCTATACTTGTTCATCTAAAATAGTTCATAATATCATCACCATTAAAATTAACACGATTATAATGAAAGATTAAGGGTGATAAAGCACGTTCACAAAGAAATATAGTGTTAGAATTAAGTTACTTGAATCTACCAAAAAAACTTCAAAAAATCATAACTAAAATTGTTTTAATTCAAAAATTACAATCCCACTTAAAATAATTTTTGAATCCTTTTGCCAAACCTAAAGAAAAAGAAAAAACGTAAGGTAGAAACCAATGTTGGGCAATTCTCACTTTTTGTGAGAACTGACTTGTTCTAGTTTTTACATGATGTTATGAAAACCTAATTGGTTATCTAGTTTTTTTTAAAGGTTGGTGAGAATAGACCAAGATGTCAATATTTTAAAAAATTCCACACTTACTTAGTTCTTAGATAGGCCAATTCTCACATATAGTAATTGTTAGAAAGGTTTGGTTGGTTTTTCCAAAATAATTAATTAGTTCCCAAAAATTTAACAAATATTTTTTAATTATCAATAATCCATTTTTTTAATCATCCATTCAAACAATTTTGATTTTTAAATGTCCATTTTTTCACTTGGCATTTTATTTTTCAAATGGTGTCTTGTGCATGAATTTTTTGTTTAAACATTAGGGTGCAAATGGGATACGATGAGTCGATGGGATTATTGGAAATAAAGATTACATGTCCTTTTTGCCAAATTTTGTTTTTCATATGAATGAAGTTTGGAATAATTTTTTTGCAACTTGTTATAATAAATGCCTATAGTTGTCCAAATACATGAAATGTTTTTTTCTTCATCATTTTTTAACAAATATGATTTTTGGAAGTGTCATAATTCCTTTAAATTTAGTGTTTCATCTTTTTAAATGATAATAATTTCAAATCATAACCAATTTTTTTTTACATTTTATGTTTTCTTGTATGATAAACTACAACTTTTCTTAACACATCATGTACATTTTACCCCATTTATGTGTGGTAAATGACTTTTGAAATTCTATGCTAAGTGTGAAGGGAAGTAGTATTCCTTTTGTTGTAATCCCAATTATGGTTGTTCTAATCGTGTGCAATGTAGGTGGAAATGTAATACAATTTAAAAAAAAAATTCTAACATGCATACTTGGGCACTTGTATGTAGCACTTGTGTAGTTTTGAGCACGATTGCCTATAGTAGTAACATCTTCTTGTTTAAGACACCCTTGTTTTTTTACTTGAATGGGAGAATAAGTTCTTATTCATTGCAAATGAGGAAGATACAATGTAGAAAAAAAATCAAAGCTTGATGAATAGGGCAATGTGAAAACCAAAAAGAAAGAACCAAAAAAACAATGCACCACACAGTAACACAAGTTGTGCACCAACAAACATGAAATCCCATGGGATGATCTAAACCTTTTCATTTTTGGCTATCATAAACCTAAAACCTATTTTTTCCATTTTTGGCATATAAAGTTATTAATTTAAAATGATTTCGACACAAGTTGTTATATAATTTTTCAAAATTTGACCATTTCACTTTTAGAATAATAAGTGTCAAACCTTAATGGTAGTTATAATATATAATAACATTCAATTTTCACATTCGGTTTCACATGTGGTTAATAAAAAATTCATTAATTAAACTCAAATGAATGAATGAATGAATTGATTGATTAATTAAATTTTTTCACATTTTAAAAAATCATTCAAAATACATGAAAACTTGTAAGTTGTACTAATTTTTTTAATCCAAAATTTAAAACTCCATAACTACATCACTTTCAAAAGTTATTTTAAACTCCTCAAAGTCCTTCTCTAAATCTACATGAATTTCAAATAACTCTACCAAGCTAGAAGGGGATTTATAACTTATCCTAAGATCAGTGGGCCAATTTGTGTTGACAAAAATCAAATTGTCCAAATTTTTATATTGTAAATGGCATTCCTTATGATTAATAAAGATTCCAACTAAAGAAAATATCCTTTCCATCTCAATTTGGGATCTAACTATACCTAAAATTTGTCTAGCACAAAAGCCAATTGTGGGAAACATACTTTCATGTTTTTCCCAACATTGAGATAAACACTTCATGTCTTCGACATCCACTTGATAATGCTTGAAAATAAAAAAACTCTCTATTAATTAATTCCACTATTGGTTCACTTATGTTGGTTGTCATCTCAAAGATATCCAAACTATTGTCTTCTTAAACACCTTGATCAACAATACCCCTTAGGAAGGTCATTTCCATTTTATTACAAAAAATGTGCAAAAATAAAGGGTGTAACTTATTAAATAATAATAATAATAATATATTTATTAAGTGTAAATAGGGTGTTGGTAATTCATTTTGAAAATATACTTAGAAAACACTAAAAATATGCTAAGAATATGCCATTATTTCATAACAATCCTTTTTGTTTCAAGTGCTTCTTAAAATATACAAGGAATGACTTCCTTAGGCAATACCCCTTTTAGATTCAACCAAAAGATGCAAAGGATAATGACACTAAATAAAAATACGAAACAAAGATTTTTTTGTCATGTTCTTCCATAATGGCCTTACCTTGTTCACAACCAACAAATGAAAACACAAGATGAAAGGTTTAAAACCTATGGTCAAAAATCACAGAAAACATATCAATGGGATTTTTTTCTTCATATTTCCTTAAGAAGGAAAGAAAATAATCTAAAATCATAACAATTTCCTTTTTGATGTTGGAAGCTAAACATGATAACTCAAAAAAAACATTTGCATCTTCTCCATTAAGTTGTCAAAGGTTGCAAAATCAATTTCATCCTTGAATTTTAAATTCATGGATATGGTGGAGTTTAATGCATTACTTAATAACTAATGACCTCTATATTAATTCAGAATACAAACATATACAATAGGGCCAAAGGAATCAACAATAATATGAAATATGTGCCATGTCAATGGAGGTGGTATTCTTGTCGTCATCCTTATAATATTTCATTACTATAATAATTTATTCAAATTGCAAAATTTCTTGGAAAATGATAACTTTATCAGCAAATTGCAAAGGCAAAAACAAAATGTAAACCTTAAAAAATTCAGCAATAGTGAAAAGTTTACATTGTCTTCATTGGAATATTCAATTTTCTTTGGGGACGACCCAAATTGACACATGCCTTGTTCCATTTTTGCTTACATTTTATAAAAAAAATAGCCAAATTATGCAATTATGCAAATCTCGTTGGGCAATTTTGATGTATTTATATAGATATGCAAACTTTTTCATTTGTTGTTACATATTAGCATACATTAGAAAATGGATGACCAAAACAACCTCTTTAAAAACTTTCTTCTAAATTGAACACATCATAACTTACAATTGATTTTAAGGCTATAGTCGTAGTTTTAAAGTTAGATCCCTCATCCTTAACATAAGCAACAATTTTATTCCTCAACTCATAAGTGTCCAATAAATTTGTCAAATTTTAAATCAAAGTTTGTCTAGTAATATTTTTTGCTTCAAAAAGCCTAGGTATAATGTGTTTTAGCTACCAATTAACCCCTAAAAAATTGATGACCAATGTAAAGATATCATGTCCATCTTTTGACATACATAAATCAAAGCTGATAATTATAGAATGGCATTATGTTAAAATTGGCAAAATATACAATTGTTTAACTTTTTCCAATAAACTAGGCAGTAATTCATGAAAAAATTATTTTCTAAAAGGAAAAACAAGTCTTGGACACAATTGCATACCAAATTGTTTTAATTCAATACTTTCCACAAATGGCAATTTAAAAGATGGTCTTTGACACCTTTAAATACCACATCCTTCAAAAAACAATTTGTTGTAGATCATCATTCTTGAAAGGTTTTTTAGCATCAAAAAATTTGGATATGGAATTGCTAGACATATTTGGTTTCTTCTTTACATGTATTTCTTTTTATCTCAAAGGATTGTTCACTTTTTCAATTTAAAAAAAGTAGTAAAATGGTTTATATTTACATGTTTTCTCAATGCAATTATACCATCAGTTGTGTTATATATGGTTAATTTTATTCTTGTTAGAGTTGTTGAATTTAAATTCCAAACCAGATTATTATAAAAAAAAATACAAAGTATGATTCAAGGAGTTATTAAATCAACTTCTTTATTATCAATAACACAATAAAATGCCCAACATAATGCATTTTTGCTATTTGGTTTCCAAAATAATCTTTATGCGTGTAATTTTTTCAAATTTGTTTTCATTGGTTTTAGGATTTCTATTTTTTTCTTTTTTGGACACTTGCATTTTTTTCAAATTCTTGCAAATGTTCATCTTCCATCCTAACTTCATAAGTATTTTCATTTCTAGAAGATTGTTCCATGTTTAACTTGAAGTTAAATATAATTGCCCAAATGAGTAATGAAAAAAAAAATTAAAATTATATGATCTATCACAACCAACATTTACAAACATTTACAAGATGAGATCTATTTTCTAAACATTTACAAAATAAAATGTAATTTATAATGTAATTTTGTAATGAAATAAAATGTGTGTATCTTGAAAATGAATATATACAAAAATCTTTCTAAAAAAAAAAAAAAAAAAAATAGAAGAAGAAATGAAAAAAGAGACAAAAAAAAAAAAAAAAAAAAAAAAAAAAAAAAAAAAA
>Ga0116229_10003975_pt1 | contig 24282 bp, 25 predicted proteins | sample S1TSphgellanicum_3_FD_87313 | JGI IMG/M metagenome (GOLD analysis project Ga0116229, IMG submission 87313) | Host-associated microbial communities from peat moss isolated from Minnesota, USA - S1T2_Fc - Sphagnum magellanicum MG | ecosystem: Host-associated > Plants > Peat moss > Unclassified...
GGCATCGAGCAGCAGGCCCACATCGTCACGCCGAGGGTCGACAATGTCGCCGACCGCATCGCCGAAGCCGAGCACGAAGAGCGCCATCGCGTAGACACCCATCGATACTGACGGATCGCCCTTCTCCACCTTCAAATAGGTGGATTTGGCCGAGCCGATCCGCTCGGCCATCATCACCGCAGTCAGGCTGCGCTTTCGGCGCGCGGCTGCGATGTCGCTCCCGAGTTTGGCGAGCGACCGCCGCAGCTTTGGCGGCAGCGAGTCCAAGGCGGTCGACTGCATAAGTTTGTCTCGCGGTTCAGCCATTAACCAGTTTATGGTCTCATGTATACGACCATACATTCGGAGTGTCCAGGCTCGCCCCTTGCCTGGGCGATGAACTCAATTCCATTTCTGTTGAATTTCACCAAAATTTGAGCCAACATGACGAGAATTTTCGCCGGCTGGCGCCCCCGCGGATGAAATGTCTTAGCACCTGATTCGCCTGTTCCTATTTCGATCGGAAGCGGGTCAAGCCGAAGTGGAAATGCTGGGTCAATTCCCGACGGAAATCGACAGGGAGGGGTCACAATTGGGCGCGATTTCACAGCGTGCGATCCGTCCGATTACGCTTCATCGCAAAAATGCGCTTTTTGCTGGTTCGGATGGCGGGGCCCGTCACTGGGCGATTGCAATGACACTGATCCAGACAGCCAAGATGAACGACGTGGAGCCGATGGCCTGGCTCACCGAGGTGCTGGAGCGCATCGTCTCCGGACGCACCAAGTCGCATGAGCTGCATACCCTGCTGCCATGGAACTGGACGCCGATGGGCAACGCCGCTCCGCATACATCGGGTCAGTTCGCAATGCGCTCCCAGGTTTGCGATCTGCCATAACGATGCGAAACCTGGCCTGTCTCGTCCATTCTGAAAAGATGGAGCCAGCCATTGTCAGCCAGTTCGCGCACTGTCTTGTCCTGGGATATGACACAATTCAGCGCCTCGATGGGTGCGTCAATCAGGACATTCAGGCGAACCGGGTCGTGCATCAGGCGTGTGCCGTCGCTGATTGATTGCAGCGCGAGCCCAACCTTCAGATCGCCGGCGTTGCCTTCCAGCACGCCGACCGTGCCGGTGACATTGTGCAGCACTTTGTTGCCGCAGCCAAACGCACGATTATTTACCGTCGAACCGTAATATTGCAGATTGATCCAGGTCGCCACAACCATTGGTGCGGTCATGATCAGTTCCAGCACGCGAAACTCATGGTCCAGCCGCCAATCATAGTCATGCAGAAATACGCGCCCGGCCAGATCGAGGCCTCGCGTGCGCGGGCGCGGTGCCGCGATGAACGCGGCATTGCCAGCCAGCCCCCACTCAGGACGCACCTGCGCCCAGTCTCGACTGCGCGCGACGATGCGGCGTTCCGCCGAGGCGTCGCGCGTTAGCCCCAACGAAGGCGCGCGTTCCAGGCGTGCCAGCGTGCTGGCGCGCGCCAGGTCCGCGCGCAGTTGCGCGAATTCCGCCGCGTGCGTCGCCGGGACGCCGGCGGGATCAAACACATGGATCGTGTCGGTTGTCGTATCGTGCAGGCAACCGAGGAACCATGTGTCAGGCGGAATGACAATGCCGCGGGTAACAAGGCCGCGGCGGACCGCTGCGTCGTTCAGGATCGCCGCGGCGACACGTGCATTGGCCTCTCCGGTATTGCCGCCGCAGGCGCCGCAATCGAAGCTGGATGCGTGCGGATTGTTCACCGTGGTGCTGCCGTGACCGGTCAGCAGAACCAGGCGGGCAAAATCGGCGGTCAGCGACATGGCCCGGAGCACCGCCTCGGCCATGTCGATACGTTGTTCGGCATCAAATCCGGTTGCGCGCCCGGCCATCACACCCGGATCGATCCGTGGCCCGAGGCGGCCGATATTGGCCGCATCCAATCCGTCGGTGTTCGGATCATGCACCGGTCGCGTCAGGCCGAGACTGTCGCTCACCAACTTGCCCGCCAGCGACAGGCCTGCTGCCTCGACATAGACGAACGACGATACGGCCGAGAGTTTGAAGGATTTCCAAGCCTTGGCGACGCGCCTGCGCAACCGGCGCCGTCGCAGGATTGTTTCATCTTCAGCCGGAGTCGCGCCGGTCACCGTTTCGCAAACGGTGAATTTCGGCGTCAGCAGCACGGGGCAGTGCGATCGGCCCTCGATCAGGCCGATCGGCACATATTCGATCGGAAATCCGAAGAACCCTGCAAAGCCGACTGTCTGCGCATGCGGACACACAAACTCTAATGCGCGGCGGAATATTTCTGATCGGACATCGATGCAGAACGCAGCCTGCACCGCCGGCCGCGCAACCGGCGGCGCCGCCGCGCGCGGCGCCGCCAGTTGCGCGAGCAGGCGCCGCTGGTATGCGTGCTCATATGCCTCCTGCAGAATGAGGTCGAGGCAGAGTTCGGGGTCATCACCGAGCCGTTCATCGCGCGGCGCCAGCGCCGCATCATCCATGGCCAGCCGCCAGGCCGCAGCAAACGCGCTATCGGTGCGTTGCACGAACAACGTGTAGCCCCACACGACACGAATGGCCAGCAGTTGCACAAGCGTATCGTCACTCTGCCCCGCCAGCTCGCTGTTCCACACCACGTAACGTGCGTAGGCAGCCCACCCGCCGATATCGAGCAGCGCCTGATGCAAATAATCCTCCCACGCCCGTAACGGCACGCCGATGAAGCTGACCACTTCGGCAATCGCCGCAGCCGGATCGTCCGGCAGTGCCGCCACCAGGGTGCGAAATCCCTTGATGCCCATGACCTCCGGGTTCAGGTCGTGCCGCATCGCCGCGCGCCAGGCCGGGTACGGCCGCAAACCCCGCGACGGTAGCCGCCACACCGACTGGCCCTTGTCGAAATAGGCAGCGCAGAACTTCGAAATTTCGTTGGTCATGAAATCGGTGCCCGACAGGAGGCGGTCACCGCACGCCAGCGAATCGAGCACCTCTGCGATCGTTGCCACGACAGCCGGGTGCTTGGGTTTCTGCGCCGGCGCGCGGGCGGCAGCCTGTCGCAAGCCCGCGACCGTGCGTGGCGCCGCCCAATCGGCAGGCGCCGCGTCGCGCGCCGCCTGCAGATCCTGATCCTGGATTGTGCCATCCCGCAACGCGTCACAATAGAAGCCGCGTGGCATCAGCATGTCGATTCGCGCCACGCGGTGCAGCATGGCGCAGGTGGCGTGGAAACTCTGTTCGCTAAAGCCGAGAAACGGATTGACGGCGACGAAATTCTTCAGCGGCCACAGCGGTGCAATGCGGCGGCATGCGCCATCGATTGCGCTGCGCAAACAGGTGTCGGCATCCGCCGCCGATGGCGCCTGTTCAACGACGCGATTGAGGACATGGCTCATGTCTATCCTCCTTCGTCAAGGCGGCGCGGCGATAGCAGGATGCGGCGGCGGCGGCCACAAACGCAATACCAAACGATTCGCGATCGTGTTGACGTAGAAACCGTTGGAGACATGTGCATACAGCGCCTGCCATTTCGCATCCCGCGCATGCCGCGGCACCAGCCCTTGCAGAAAGATGATAGTGGCGAAAGAAAGGATCACCGCGCCGACGATCGCGTCATCGATCGGGCCACGCGTCGCCGGCGGCGGCGGCAGGCTGCCAGCCAGCAGGCGTTCGGCCGTCAGTTGCAGCCCGAAATATGCACATGCGGTGGCGCCAGCGAGGCCGACCGTGCGACTGACGACGTACAGGGTCGGCCGCTCATCGATGCCGTTGGCAATGAGGTGGGTCAGCCCCAGCAGCAGCACGGCGGCAAGCGCGAACACGCCTGGGCGTTGCTGCAGCGTCTCGCCGAATATGGAGCTGGCCGCGAAAGTAATCAGCAGAACGCCGGCAATGGCAATAATCATGCGAAACGGATGCGGCCTGCCGCCAGGGCTCGGCGTCCACGCTGCGCGGGCGATGTCGATAACGCTGCCGGACGACAGGAACGCGTGCGCCTTGTAAACCGAATGGGCAACAATATGCAGCAGCGCCGCCGAAAATGCACCCAGCCCGCATTCCAGCATCATGAAGCCCATTTGCGCGATCGTGGAATATGCCAGCGACACCTTTATCGAGGTCTGGGTCAGCATCACCACTGAGCCGAACAAGGCCGTTACGCCGCCGATGAAAGCCAGCACATCGAGCGACGGCAGCGACAGCGATACCACATGCGAAAGACGCAGAACCAGGAAACCGCCGGCATTGATGATGCCGGCATGCAGCAGGGCCGATACCGGCGTCGGCGTCTCCATCACTTCGATCAGCCAGCCATGCAGCGGAAATTGCGCCGATTTCAGGAGCGCCGCAACCGCCAGGAACAAGGCGGCATAATGTATTGCGTGCGGCACCGCACCGGTTGCCCGCATCGCATCGGCGGCCGCAAACACTGTGCCGTACTCCAGGCTGCCGAATTGTCGATAGATCAGCACAATACTGGCGATCACGCAGATCTCGCTCACCCGGCTGGCAATGAATTTCTTGCGCGCCGCGATGAGCGCCGCCTGTCGTTCCGGATAAAAAACCAGCAGCCGGTGCAGCGCGAAGCTGGTGGCAATCCAGGCCAGTGCGAATTGCAGCAGATTGCCAGATATGATCACCAATAGAATTGCTGACAGCGTAAAGCATAGGAAGCGGGTGAACGCTGTGCGCCGCGGATCGCCCTCCATGTAATTCCGGCTGTAATTGATTACCACCAGGCCCACGAACGACACCAGACAAAACATGGTGGCGCTTATGCTATCGAGATAAAGCGAAAACCCTATGCCATCGGCACCAACTGTCGCGGTGCGCAGGTTTCCGCCATACGCAACCCGCGCTGCCGTGACCATCGCCAGTCCCAGCGCCAGGATTTCGGCTGCGATCGCGAACCGGTTCAGCCGCGGCGCGTCATTGCGGCAAAGCAACCGACCCAATGCTCCCACGCAAAACAGCCCGGCCGGCCCCAGCAGCACGAGCCAAAGGTCGGCAGACACCATGGTCGTCTCCATGCAGTTAGTGTGCAAATGTTTCTTGGTTCTTTTTTTCAAGAAAGAACTGCTTCTTTTGTCTTTCGAATGCCGGCAGCACAATCCCAACAGCACCAAATTCCCGAGCTTGCGCAAGGTGCGAAGCGTTCAGACCGCCCCTGGCATAAACCGGCATTGGCGCGATCTCCGCCAGACGCCGCAGCGCCTGCCAGCCGATAGGCGGCTGGTCCGGGTTGCCGCTGCAAGGCAGGACCGGGGACACGATGGCGGCGTCGGCGCCCAGCGCTGCGGCACGTTGAATATCGGCGTCATCGTGACAGGATGCGATCCACATATCGACCGGCGGCCGGGCGTACAGGCGCCGCAAGTCGCGGGCGGTGGAATGCATGCCCGTGGCGCCCGCGCGCTGCACTTCCAGGCAGGAGCCGGCGAGAACACAGCGCGTACCGTAATGTTGTGCGATTGCGACGATACGACGGGTCAACGCAATCCGCTGATCCGGCGCCAGACCAGGCTCGCATACTGCAATGAGACCAACACCGCCCTGCAACAGTGAAGGCAGGCGCGCCAGAAACGCGGACGGGCCGCCGGCCTCGCTTGCGTTGGACACGGCATACACCGGCGGCAAGGCGAGCGCGCGCAGCACGCGATGATTGGACGCCAGCACCGGCGCCACGTGCGGCGCACCCGGATCGGCCCAGGTCAGGCGCTGGCCTTCGCGGCCTTGCGGCGTGCCGCGCCAGCGTTCGACCAGGAAGAAATTCAGCCGGATGCGTCGCGTTGGGAATGCGTGCTCATACTGCATCCAGGGGCGCAATGTTTCGGCAACCAGGCCGACTTCCTCGTGCAATTCACGCGCGGCGGCAGCGCAAGCTGTCTCACCTGGGTCGATCTTGCCGCCCGGCAATTCCCAGAATCCGGGCGCCATTTGACGCGCCGTACGTTGCGCGAGCAGCACCTTTCCGTCCGGCGCCCGCACAATATTCGCGGCCACGTCGATGACAGGGAGCTGCATGGCCGCGGCCTGTCAATCGGGCCATACGCGCGACGGATGCAGGTGACGCCACGGATCTTCCGTGGTGACGGGCGGCACGCCTGCCGTGTTGTGCGCTTTCGGTGGCGCGCTGCTGTTGGCGGCGGCCGGCGGCGGGGCCGGCGCCGGCTTGGCGGCCTGCGGCGCCGTGGCTTGAGCCACTTGTTTCAGGTGCGGCCGCGGCATCAGGACATATCCGCGCAGGCCAGGGTAGCCGCACGGCGCGCGAAATCGATTTCCGCTTCGGTCGGCAGGCCGTCCCCCGTGGCGTGGATCGTGACATTGACGTGTGTCTTGCCGAATCCGAGATCGGGATACAGGCTCCGCTCCTTCGACAGCGACGCCAGGCGCTCAAGAAATTCCCGCGTTTGACTGTAGCACGGAAACTCATAACGGCGAAACAAGGACGGCGGATGGGCGACTTTCTGCCACCCATCCCCCACTTCCGACAAACTGTACATAGTACCTCCCATCTTGCGAAGTGATACGCCAAAACAGCAAAAGTTTCGTGGTTCTTTCTTTCAAAAAAGAACGACTTCCTTTCCTTTACTGCGCCGCCACCTCAGACATCAGCAACTCGCCTTCCGGATAGCGCGGCAGGATCTGCTCGACTTCCTGATGCGGACGCGCAATGATGTGCGCCGCCGCCAGGCCGTCGCCCACACGTTCGCACGCATCGGCGCCAGCGCGCACGGCGGCGTTGACTGCGCCGGTCTCGCCGCGCACCAGGATCGTGACGTATCCGCCGCCGACGAACTGGCGGCCGATCAGCCGCACTTCCGACGCTTTCGTCATGGCGTCCGCCGCCTCGATCGCCGGCACCAGGCCGCGCGTTTCGATCATGCCGAGCGCTATGCCAAATCTCTCGCTTGCCATTGTGAATGTTCCTTTCGGTTCTACAGGTTAATTAGTTTGCCGGCAGACGCGCGGCGGACGTGGACGGCTGGTCGATCAGGCGGCTGTTCTCCGGCACCGGCAGAATTTGTTCCACCTCGTGATGCGGGCGCGCAATGATGTGCGCGGCGGCCAGGCCGTCACCCACCCGTTCGCACGCATCGGCGCCGGCGCGCACAGCCGCATTCACGGCGCCGGTTTCGCCGCGCACCAGCACGGCGACGTAACCACCGCCGACGAACTGCCGCCCTACCAGCCGCACCTCGGACGCCTTGGTCATGGCGTCGGCCGCCTCGATCGCGGGGACCAGGCCGCGCGTTTCGATCATGCCGAGCGCGATGCCGAATTTTTCGTTTGCCATCTTACAACCCTTTCCGTTCAACAAGGAGAAAGTTCTTCTTTTTTGAAAAAAAGAAGCAAAAAACTTTTGCTTTCTAGCTCCTCCAGCGCTCTTCGTCCCACTGGTCTATGATGCCGCCGATCGTGAGATCGGTGGTGATGTTGGGGTTTCCGGCGGCGGCGCGGGCGGCGGAATAGCCGATGGTGATGACGTAGTCGCCGGGTTTGGCGCCGACCGGGTCCACGACGACATCCAGATTGCCCTTGTGGTCCTCTACTACGCGCAACGACTTGGCCGCCAGCGCGAACACGCGCTTGGTGGTGACCAGATCGCTCACGACACGACTAATCTGCATGCGCCATCGCCCCCGCCCGGCCCACCGGGTCGTCCCAGTAATCGATGATGCCGACAATGGTCAGATCGCTTGGGTAATCCTTACTGCCGGCGGCGTCGCGCGCCGCCGAGCTGCCAACCGCAATCACCCAGTCGCCCGGCTTGCAACCCACCGGGTCCACGGCCACCTGCTTGCCGCTGCTGCCGCGCTCCTTCACCACCAGCAACCGGCGGTTCAGCAGGCCGGGAATGCGGGCGGTGGCCACCAGCGTGCCTTCCACCTGACAAATCTTCATCAGTGTAACTCCGCAACTAACTCGGGCCGTGCCGCCGGATCGACATCCGCAAGCGCCGTTCCGTTACCGGCACGAACAACCGCCTGGACGTGCAGCAGGCCGCGCGCGGCGAGTGCCGCATGGCGCGCCAGAATCGCGCCGGAAAGCCGCCGCGCACGCACCTGCGCCTGCGCCTGCGCCCCGGGAATGCGCGCATCATAGCGGAAATGCACCAGAACCGGCACGGCCAGGCCGCGCGGTTCATGCAGACCGCGCAGGATGCGAATGCCGACATCGAGGTCGGAAGCGGCTTCCTCTACGGTATTCATCTGTGCCTGGAATGCCAGATTGCGCAATTGCACGTCGTCCACCGGGTCGCCGACGACAATCAGCCGCTCGGTGTGACCGGCATCGTCATACCGGCCGCCATGCCAGGCGCGCACGGCATCGATCTGGCCGATATTGTTTTTCAGCACGTAGCCGCACAGCCAGCGCATGCCCTCGGTCGTTGCGTCGTCGTCGGCCACACCGGCGCAATCGGCGACCGCAGCGCGGATCGCGTCCTTCGCAGCCTCGCGCGCCAAGCTCTGCGTGCGCCCATACAAGGCAAGGTTGTCAACGTAACGATCCACCGACATCCAGCCCGCGGCGTTGGGCACATGTACCCGCACCGCATCCGTATCGGTATCGACACCGATCAGCAGCGTCGCCGCATCTGCCGCGTCACCCTGGGTGAGCCGCACCGCGGCGGCGAATTGCTCGAGCCGCTCCAGCAACGCGGCCGCGGCGCGCACACCGTCGCTGCCATGCGCGGCGCAGCCCTGGTGGCCGGGATCCACGCTGCTGAAGTGATAAACGCCGATCTTGAGGAATCGCGTTGGCGCATCCGGCTGGTTCGGCACGCCATCGCGCCAGCGGCGCAACTCCACCTGCTCCCAATGGCGCACCGACTCGCCCACGTCGAACATGGCGCCGGCATGCGACTCGCGGAAAGCAACGATCGCCGGCGGCACGCGGAGGATGAAATCAACCACGCCGCTCAGTCGCCCGTCTGCGCAAGGCGTAATGTCCAGCGCGTGGAAGCCCCAGCGGCGGATCAGGTCGGCGGCCGGTTCGCCGTCACTCAGCCGGGCCAGGCCGCGATCGAATGCGCGCGTAACAAGCCGGCAGAACGTGCCGAGGACGCAACGCGCATGCAGCGCCCGCATGTCCAGCGGCGTCGTCCACGCGGCGGCAAACATGTCCGGCGGCACATCAAGACCAAGCCGGCCGCGCACCGTTTCCACAGCCACCGGAACGAACCCGGCATCGAATTGCAATGGCGCCAGCCCGCGCAAGGTTGGCTCGATCAGGTTGAACGCGGCATCGATCTCGTCGGCCCGGCGGCGCAATTCCAGGCTGATGCCGTCATCGGCCAACGGGTGGCGCGCACCGGCATTGGCGACCGCCAAGGTAGCCGGCAGCGACGCCGGCCACGACGGTGCAGCCTCGGCTGCGTAGGCGCGCCAAGGACGCGCGGCGCCGCGGCGCGCGCCGTAGGGGGCGTGCGGTTTCAACTTTGCGCGCCTCCGGAGAGCGTCACGCGGGCGCCGGTTTTGGAGAAGTAGCCGAACATGCCTGTGACAAGCTGTTTCGGCTCCTCATGTTTCGCCTGCGTCTTGAAATTCGCCGCCCCGGCGAACGGTTTGGCTTTGGGGCCGCGCACGCTGGGATTGCGGTCGGCGGCAAACGCGCCCTCGGTGCCGGTCACATTGCGCTGGTCGGCCCAGGAATCGCCGGTAATCCGGTTGCCGGCGGCACGGCCTTCGCCGCTGATCCGCGCATGGGCGGGGGGGCGATCCGGGTTGGCGGTGCGCGAACGCGCCAGGAATTCGATATTGCCGGTAATCTTCTCGCCGCCCGCCGCGAACGATCCGGTGATGCGGCTGGTTTCATGTCCAGACACAACCGCGCTGCTAACTGCGCGCAACTGGGCCGCCCGCTGCGGCGATTTGACCGAGAAACGATCATCCAGCCGAGCGACCGCGCTACCGCCGGTTCCCGCCGCCTCCGCTTCGGCCCGGTAATACGGCGTACCGGTTATGTCGCGCGCGGCGCCGCGGGCGGTCCCGCTGACCGATGGCGCATGCACCGGCGTGTCACCTGTCACGGCAGCGCCGGCCGACCCATGGGTGCGACGCGCGGCGGCGGCATCAGCCGCTTCGGTGGCGCAATAACCGTCCACCGTGACACGGCCCTGGTACTGGCTGCCGGTCAGGGCCGAACAACTGCCGGGCGCGTCGCCGGTGACGCGCGGATGATGCTCCACGTCGAAGCCGGTAATGCGCTGGCCGCCCCAGCTTTGCGCCACGGTCACCTTGCCGGCGGTGACCGGGTCGGCGCGGTTGGTGCCCAATTGTTCGGCGGGCGCGGTGCCGCCGCCGGCAAAGCCGCACGCGGTCTGACGCCGGGCAGGGGCCAGATACTGGCTGCCGGTCACCTGGCGGCAGGCACCGCCTTCATCGCCGGTGACGCGAAGGCTGCGCCCGAGCGCGGCACCGGTAATCGGCAGGCCCTTCTCGGTTGCCTCCAGCACAACCTCGCGCGACCGCTCACGTGATCCCACCCTCAGGGCCGACCGGCCGGATTGTCCCGCGAACGCGGCTGCGCCCTGCGACTGTACCGGCACCGCGCCAGAGGCGGTCCGCAAAGTCACATCGTCGTCCAGCCGCTGGTCGGCCTCGCCGGTGATCGTTACGCCGCTGCCGGCCTCGTCGCCGGTAATACGCACCTTGCTGCGCACCAGCGTGCCCGAAACGACCAGGCCGCCGTCGGTCCGTGCGTGGCCCACCTTCGGGCCGCCGGCGCGCCATGCGGTGCCGCTGTCGGCGGCGATATATTGGGTGCCGGAAACCGGCTGCCCGGTGCCGCGCGTGTCGCCGGTCACCTGCGGCCCCTGACCGATGCGCAGGCCAGTGACGCGCTGTCCCGCCTGCGTTGCCGACGCCGTCACTTTCGGGGCGTATTCGAGCGTGCCCACGCGCGGCGGACGCGTAGGGCCCGCGGCGGCTGCGTCGCCACGGCCATGCAGGCTCAGCGCGGCGCGGCGCGCGCGTGCCTGTTCCTTGCAGGATGTATCGGCGCACACCGACGGTGCGTCCCGCACCGTGGCCGGCGAAGCGGCGGCACCTGCGGGCGCGGCGGCGAGTGCTGCCTTGCCGGCCGACAGCAGCCGGCGGCGCTCTATGGCCAGATGGCGGCCGGAGAGCGCACCACCCGCGGCGAAAGAGGACGGACTGGGCGATGGGCTCTCTGCCGCGACCGGGGCCGGTGCGGCCGGCACCGGGGCGGCAGCGGACGGCGCGGGCAGCACGGCGCCGTGCCGGCCGACGCGGACGCGCTCGGTCGCCGGGGGCAGGGCGGCCTTGCCTTCCGACATCGCCAGGCGGCGGGCGATGGCGGCGGCGCGGCCGGACTGCGCGGAGCTGATGGCATCGGACATCGGTGCGGTCTCAGCGCGCGCCGGCGCGATAGACGATGAAGGCGGTGCCTTGCGACTGGCTGTAATTGTCGTAGCCGAGCAGCCGCACGTGGTGGCCGGGGTTGGCGCGATGGCACGCCTCCAGTTCGGCCAGGATTTTTTCCACCGACTTTTCGCCAAAGAACGGCAGCTTCCACAAATACCAGAAGCTTGAGAAGGATTTCTCCGGCTCGGTATATTCAATCGCCGGATTCCACCCCTGCGCGATCAGGTAGGCCACCTGCTTGCGCAAGCGATCCGGCGTCATCGGCGGCAGATAGGAGAACGTCTCGCCCTTACGTTCGGTAGGCTTATAAGCAAGCGTATCAGACATGAGTTTTCTCCAACGGAAAAAGTTCTTTGGTTCTCTTTTTCAAAACAGAACTGCTTCCTGTCTTCCTTACGCCACCCGCAAAACCGGCGAAGCCGTATCCAGCTTGTCCACCGTATCGAATTCGAACTTGATTTCCTTCCAGGTCTCCATCGCAATCCTGAGCTCCGGCGAATGCGCCGCCGCCTCGGTGAGAATTTCGCGCCCTTCGCGCTCCACCGCCCGCCCGGTATTCCGCGCCTCGACACACGCCTCGAGCGCCACCCGGTTGGCATGCGCGCCGGCGGCATTGCCCCAGGGATGGCCAAGCGTTCCGCCACCGAATTGGAAGCAGGCATCGTCGCCAAAGATCGCGGTCAGTGCGGGCATGTGCCAAACGTGGATGCCGCCGGAAGCGACCGGCATGACGCCGGGCATGGGGCCCCAATCCTGGTCGAAGAAGATGCCGCGGGCGCGGTTTTCCGGCACGAACGGTTCGCGCATCAAATCCACCCAGCCGATCGTCGCCTCGCGGTCACCTTCCAGCTTGCCGACCACGGTGCCGGAATGCAGATGGTCGCCGCCCGACAGCCGCAGGCACTTCGTCAGCACCCTGAAATGAATGCCGTGATATGGGTTGCGGTCGAGCACCGCATGCATGGCGCGGTGAATATGCAGCAGCATGCCGTTCTCGCGGCACCAGTTGGCCAGGCCGGTATTGGCGGTGAAGCCGGCGGTGAGGAAATCATGCATGATGATCGGCGCGCCGAGCGACTTGGCGAATTCCGCGCGCTTGTACATTTCCTCCGGCGTCGGCGCCGTGCAGTTCAGATAATGGCCTTTGCGCTCGCCGGTTTCCTGCTCCGCCTTGTGCACGGCTTCCATGACGAATTCGAACCGGTGCTGCCATCGCATGAAAGGCTGGCTGTTGATGTTCTCGTCGTCCTTGGTGAAATCCAGGCCGCCGCGCAAACATTCATACACGGCGCGGCCATAATTCTTTGCCGACAGGCCGAGCTTCGGCTTGATGGTGCAGCCGAGCAGCGGGCGGCCATATTTGTTCAGCCGGTCGCGTTCGAGCTGGATGCCGTTCGGCGGCCCGCCGCAGGTTTTCACATAGGCGAGCGGGAAGCGGATATCCTCCAGCCGCAGGCTGCGCACCGCTTTGAAGCCGAACACGTTGCCGACCAGCGAGGTCAGCACGTTGACCACCGAGCCTTCCTCGAACAGATCGAGCGGATACGCAATGAAAGCGTAGAAGGCATTGGCGTCGCCGGGCACCGGTTCAATCCGGTAGGCGCGGCCTTTGTAATAGTCGAGGTCGGTCAGCAGGTCGGTCCACACCGTGGTCCATGTTCCGGTGGACGATTCCGCGGCCACCGCGGCGGCAGCTTCCTCACGCGGCACGCCGGCTTGCGCGACGATTTTGAAGACGGCCAGCAGATCGCTGTCCAGTGGCACATAGTCGGGGGTCCAATAGGTTTTCCGGTAATCCTTGACGCCGGCCTGATAGGTTTTTGCTGCCACGTTGCTCTCCCTTGATCCCGATCCGGCGGCGCCATCCCGCGCGGGGGCACCGACGGCCGCAGCGATAAACCGATCGGCGCAAAACGGAATTCAGAAGTTTTTATGCGTGTATAAGGCGGCATTATGATGCGTTGCACAATGAATATCCTGTCTTGATGAAAACCGTTTTTTCTATTACGTCCCACATGAGGCTCCGTTCAGAGGCAGAGTCTATAGTGTCAAGACGGGCGGAAGACCGGGGAGGACTACAATGAACATCACGTTGCGCCAATTGCGCATTTTCGAGGCGGTTGCGCGGCTTGGCTCGATTTCGCGCGCGGCGGTTGAAGTGCATCTGACGCAGCCGGCCGTATCGATGCAGGTCAAGCAGTTGGAGGATCAGCTCGGCCTGCGGTTGTTGGAACAGGTCGGCAAGCGCATGTGCCTGACTGAAGCTGGCCGCGAACTGCATGTCCATGCCGGGCTGATCGTTGCACAAATCGACGATCTCGGCGCGGCGATGGAGCAATATCGCGGCCTGGATCGCGGTTTCATTCGCCTATCGGTATTATCGTCCGCCAACTATTTCCTGCCCCGGCTGATTGCGCTGTTTGCCGAAAGGCACGCCGGCGTGCGGATCACCCTTCAGGTCGCCAACCGCGAGGCGGTGCTGGCAGCACTGGCCGACAACCGCACCGATCTTGCCATCACCGGCCAGCCGCCGGAAACAGCCGATGTCACGTCGCAATATTTCATGGATAATCCGCTGGTCGTCATCGCCGCGCCGACGCACCCATTGGCCAGGCTCGACAGCATACCGCTGCGCCAGTTGGAGAGCGAAACGCTGGTGTTGCGGGAGCCGGGTTCGGGCACCCGCGCGACGGTGGAACGTTACTTTACCGGATGCGGCCTGGCATACCGCCCCGGCTGCGAATTCAGCACCAACGAGGCGATCAAGCAGGCGGTTCAGGCCGGCCTCGGCCTGGGGATTGTTCCGGTGCAAACAATCGAGCTCGAATTGGAGACAGAACGGCTTGTCGTGCTGCCGGTGGAAGGATTTCCGCTGATCCGGCAGTGGTATATCGTGCACCGCAACGACAAGCGTCTGTCGGCCGCGGCGCAGGCGTTTCGCGCGTTGTTGCTCGACCATAACCGTACGTCAGCCGCGGAAACGGCGTCCGCGTAAGCCACTTCAAAGACTCAAAAGTTTGTTGGTGCGTTCTTTCAAAAAAGAACGGCTTCGGGTTAACGTGGCTTAGCCGCAATGACCTCGATTTCGATCAGTGCGCCGGGCGCCACCAGGGCGGCCACTTGCACCGCACTGCGCGCGGGTTTGTTCGGCTGGTCCGGTGTGCCGAAGAACTTCGTATAGCCGGCCATGAATCCGGCGAAATCCAGCTTGTTGTCGCGGCTCGGGTCGGCCACCATGAACGCCGTCATCTTCACGATGTCCTTCAGACCCAATCCCATGCGGGCCAGTGTCGTCTGGATGCTCATCAGCGCGCCGATGGTTTGCGTTTGCATGTCGCCGTAGGCGGCAACACTGCCTTTCGGCGCGCTCGCGTTAATGACCGGCGCCAATGCGCCGCTCACGAAAACCAGGTCCAGATCGCCGCGCACCGTGACGGCAGCGGAAATAGGGAAATCGCTGTTTGCCAGCGGCAGGCGGGCGACATCTTCCGCGCATGCGGAAGCGGCCCACAATGTTGCCGCGGTGACGATGGCGCCGAAAGCTTTCAGGGGATGTATGATGAGTGCTCCCAGGTTGCGGCGGCGCAGGTTGGCGCCGGGACCTTCCGGTCATAGCCCAACGTTTCTGCCGGAACATCCGGCAGCGCGCAATAGTCTGCGCGGGAAGAGTTGGCTTACCGCGTGTTGGCGTGCGTTGGTGTGCCCTATTGCCTATGAAACGTCCTCGTGCGGCCGCGATTTGCCCGTTTTCGCGCCGGTTTGCCGCGTCAGCGTTCGAGCGTGGGCACCGGTCCGCGCAACGCCGCGACGTCGGCCGGCGCCGCCATGTCCGTGTAATGATTGCCGAAATGGGTGCGCACAAAGTTCACCACGTTGGCAATCTGCACGTCGCTCAGCACGCCATTGAACCACGGCATGCCGCCATGGCCGTTCAATACCATGGTAATCGGGTAGCCGGCGGCCTCCAGATGGCTATTGGCGGCAAGCGCCGGATAGGCGCCGGCCCCCACGGCGCCGCGTCCTCCCGGCATGTGACACCCTTGACACACTTGCCGGTAAACCGAGGCCCCGGCAACCGCCGTTACCTGCTGCGTGCTGATCGTGGCGGCGTCGCCGTGCGCGGGGCGCGGCATGGCCGCGCAGGTAAGCGCCAGTGCAAGGAAGCAAGTATTTCTTTTTTGAAAAAAAGCAACAAAAAACGTTTGCTCGATTATCGTCGCGCCTAAACGAGCAAAAGTTTCTTGGTTCTTTTTTTCAAAAAAGAACTTCTTCCTTTTGTTTCGCATCAGCCCAACTCCGTCGCACGCTGATGCAATTGCGTAATCGCGCTGAGCGACGATAGCAGCGCGCCCTCCTGCCAGCAGCCGACATAGGAGGCATGTTCGCCTGCCAGCACAATCCGCCCGTCCATCGTGGTCAGATTCTTGTAGTGCGCGCGCCGCGTCTCCTCGCTCCACATGGAACAGCAGCCGAGCGTCCATGGCATCCGGCTCCAGGCCACGCCGATGCCGTTGCTGAACTCGCTCGCATATTGCGTATGCAGCATCGCGCCCTGCGCCAGCGCGGCCTGCACGCGCGCCTCCGGCTCCATGCCGGCAAATTCGTACGCCGCCGGGCCGAACATATAGCCGCCCAGCACCACCGCCGGCCCATCCGAAAAATACCCGTGGCTCGGGTAGGAAATCACGCTGACCGGCAGATCCGTGAAGCTGATGCCGCCATAGATCTGCTCATCCTCCTCCCAGAACCGGCGCTTGAACTCCAACCCTATCTTGACCGACGACGCATACGGCACCGCGGCGATCGCCGCCTGCATCGGCGTGCTCACCTGCACATCCAGTTGGCTCAGGACCGGAAGCGGAATGGTGCAGACGCAATAGGCGGCCTGCGCCTGCCGCACCGCGCCGCCTTCATTATTGTCGGCGTAGCTCACGGTCACACCGGAAGCATCCTGATGGATGCTGGTGACTTTCACATTATGCGTGACCAGCCCGTCGACCTGTTTGGCGAACGCACGGCCGATCATGTCCATGCCGCCGACCGGCTGGAACATCGTCGTCTGGAATTCGTTGAGCATGTTGAACGAGAAATACTGCGACAGACCGGATCGCATCACCTCCGACCGCGGCAGCAACCTGGACGGCACCGGCGCACCATTCGGGCCACCCCCCGGCATTTTGGCAAAACCACGCCGCAGCGCGGCAAGCTCCGGCGCATAGGCATAATCGTGGTCCAGCAAACCCCATGCCCTCAGCGACATGAGCAGATCGCGTTTTTCGTCGTCAGAAACAACATCGTCCAGCGCGCTGCGGTTGATCGCCTTGGACAACAGCTCGGCGGTGTAGCCGGTAAAATCGCCCAGCACATGGCGATAGCGCTGCGGCGCGCCATTGAAACTCTTGCTGTCATGCAAATACGCGTTATGATTCACCTCGATGAACGGCTCCAGCGCCACGCCGAAGGCCCGGCAGTAATGCAGGATGGCCTGGTGATTATAAGGAATGCGCCAGGGCCCGGGGTTGAGATAGTTGCCTGGCGCAAACGCCACTTTCTGCGTGTAGCCGCCAAGCTCGGTCAGCGTGTCACCGCCGCGCAAGGTGTAATTGCGGCCGCCCGATCGGCCCTGGTATTCCAGCACCCGCACGCTGTAGCCGGCGCGGGTCAGCTCAAAGGCCGCCAGTAGCCCCGCGAGGCCGGCGCCCAGCACCAGCACGCGGGTCCCCGCCTTGGCGCCGCCCAACGATGGCGGCCCGCTGAAATCCGTGCCTTGCGCGTGCCCGAGCTGCGTCATCGCCTGGTACATCGCGACGCTTCCCGCGGCGATGCCGATGCGGGTCAGAATTTCGCGCCGCGTGGTTGGCCGCTGCCCGTTCGCTTCGCTCATGGTCTCCCGCTCACCCCGGACCGGCCGGTCACGCCGTGACTTCCTGCACGCCCGATGAGGATACAGCAATTCCTGTGCCGCCCAAACAGGCGATCATGCGCAATATCCCAGGAGGTCAGGGCCGCTCGAACAGGCCGCCCGGCAGACCATGCAGGAAGCGCTTCTCCCGAACCATGCAGCGGCACCAACCCGTGCGTGCCGGCCTGGGTAATTTCCGGGGCTGGTGAAGCGATCCTGGGTTGGCCACCTGCTGGTTGATGTATCGACCGGCACCCCAACCTTGAGAGAGTGAGGCTAACATGAACGCCGACAGAGACCTGCAACAATCCGTGCTGGACGCACTCGGTTGGGAACCGAGCATCGTGGCTGCCCATATCGGTGTGACGGCACAAGGCGGCGTGGTGACCCTCACCGGTTACGTCGATACGTATGTTGAGAAATGGCAGGCCGAACAAGCCACGTTGCGGGTAAAAGGCGTGCGCGCCGTGGCCGAGGAATTGGAAGTTCGCCTGGCATTGGATTGCCAACGTCGCGATGACGAGATCGCGGCGGCGGTGATCGAGCGGCTTGCCTGGGATACGTCGCTGCCGCGCAATGCCGTGGCGGTGCAGGTGGAACGCGGCTGGGTGACATTGTCCGGTGATGTGGCTGGGAATTATCAGAAGGAGGCGGCCGCTTTGGCGGTGCGTCCGTTGCGCGGCGTTATCGGCGTTACCAATCAAGTCACGATCCGCCCGAACACGAACGTAACGAACCAGCGCGACGACATCGTCAATGCCCTGCACCGTTCGTGGTTTCTCGATCCGAAAACCATAACCGTCAGCGCGGAGACCGGTGGTGCCATCAGACTGAGCGGCAGCGTGCATTCCTGGCCCGAGCGGCAGGTGGCCGCCGAAATCGCCTGGGCCGCGCCCGGCGCCACCGCGGTCACCAACGATCTGGCGGTGGTGTGATGCCGGCGCGCCCCTGCGGGTGCGTAGTTTCCGAGGCTGCCAGGTCGACTTGAACGCGTCTAGCCTGACGGAGTGAGCCCCTTGCCGGCCTGGCAGGTGGCGACACAAGGGCATTTCTGCTTGCCGCAAGTCGTTATACGGCGATCAGCGGCCAGGTTTGTAACCAAACGGAGGCTCGCCATGATGACAAAGCCGGTATTGGCTAACTTGGTATCCGAAGGCGTTTCAACTCAGCCGGCGTCGCGCGGCGACTGGGACGCATCTCGTAATGCGCCGCCGACGCGTGCGCCGGAGGCGACGGCCGCGGGCCTGAACCCGCCCGCAGGCCGATCCGAAGCCTACACCGCCCCACTCCGCAGAAGCCTCTTTCGACAATGAGTTCGATCAAGCAAGGGGCAGGAAAGTAATTCTTTTCCCACAGCAAGACCAAAAGTTTCCTGGTTGTTTTTGTCAAAAAAGAACGGCTTCCTTGCCTTTCCGTATTCCTACCGCGATGGTGCCCGGGCCGGGCCCCGTCGCGCTGCGCCGGCCTCTGGTTCGGCTTTCGGCATGGCATGTTTCCCATTCCGCCAGCCTGCCGGCGCGGCCAGCCCCGGCGCGGCCAGCCATTGTCCTGGCGTTACCGAGGAATTCGCCACCACCAGGCTGCGCGAAATGGTCGCGCCGGCGACGTATCCGGCGCACCGCGCATCCTGCCAGATCTCCGCGCGCGCATCGCCGTCCAAAACCGTCTTTGCCCATGCAAAGGCGGCAATGTCGTTCGTGCAGTCCGCCATGGCGCCGCTCGTGATGCGGCCGGACCGGTCCAACTGGTAGATGCGATAATGGCTCAAATCGTTGCTCTCCCGCCAAAACTGGCCGCGCCCGTCGCCCACGGCGCACCGCTCTGCCTGGGACCGCGTGCACACGTGTCAGACGTATTTGGAGGAGAGGCGATGCGTTTCGAAATGTCCAGGCTCGGAAACTACGCACGCGGACACCGCCAGGCGCCTTGGCCGCCAAGGTTTCAAACGAGCGCAATAGCGTGACCGGAAGCTGACGGCCGCCATCAAAGCGTGCCACGATCCCGCGGCGCGCACGACACCGCACACCGGTGACCGGCCCGCCAGGACGGACCTAGGGTCAACCGTCATGGGCATGCGCTGCGGCATACCATGGTATCGGGATTGAGCCCGGCGGGCGCCGAACCACGATTTTGTGGCCCCTGACCCGGTGGCCCGGCGATCCCGGGCCGGATAGTTACCCCTAATACCAAGCTGCACAGAGATTGACCGTCGTAGAAACTCCCTCGCCCGTCTTCGGGCTCGCCGGCTCCTTAAGCGCCGGAGAGGGAAGGGGTCCACCGCGTAGCGGTGGGAAGGGTGAGGGTTCTCGGCCGGGCAACGGTCGCAGTCTGTGCAGCCTGGTATAAGAGCCCGTTCTTGCACTCATTTGGGGGCGCGGGCGACGGAATTGCTCCGCTTGCCGGACTGATAGAAGTTAGCGGGACGCTTTACGGCACGACCGGGCTGGGTGGCGGATATAGGTGCGAAGGCGGGCGGGGCTGCGGCACCGTTTTTTCGATAACGCCTAGCGGTGTTGAAACGGTGCTGCATTCATTTGGCGGGCCGGGTGACGGAGCTGGCCCAGGAGCAGCCCTCGTCAATGTAGGCGGACCGCTCTGCGGCACGACCTTCTCCTACGGTGCTAGCGGTAATGGCACCGTATTCTCAATAACGGCGCAGGGCGTTGAGACGGTCCTGTATTCATTTGCCGGAGGCAGTGACGGTTCCGGTCCCAGTACAAGTCTGATTAATGTGGGCGGGGCGCTGTATGGTACGACTGGTGGAGGGGGCGCATACGGCGATGGTACCGCATTCAAAGTCACGCGTAACGGTTCCGCCGGTAGAAGCGCTCCATGCCGCAAGCCCCCTATGGCGTTGTGGATGACCCTAGGGGGTTACCCACAACGCCACAGGCGCAGCAGCGACACCAGGCAGCAGCACTATGTTGTCTCAAAGTGGCTGACGCCGTCCGCCACCAGACCATCAGGTTGCCTGACCCGCCGCCGGCAGCCGGGTAGGAGAAATCCTCTATCTTGTTTGCGGCGTGCCATGACCGGAATTGCTGATGTTCGAGGCAATGCCACGGCCAATGAAGCCTCCACCGCTGCTCAAACCTCCCAACCTTCTTCCAGCTTCGGAAAAAATCTCTATTTTCCTAACAAGGACTATTTGCCCAACCCCCGATAACCTGCTACAAGCCCGCCCAGCCCCAATCAAGGGGCCACCGCCGGGCACAATCTCATGCAACACGCCGCACCCCACTTCGCCGCCCAAAGCCGCCGCCCACCCGGACGCCCAACCCGGATAATCTATACGACACCGAAAAGGGTTGTCAGCTGACAACCCTTTCCGTAAAAAGAATGAATCGGCCGCCCGCTGCCGTGCCGGTTCAGGCCTCCGAACCTAAATCTGCTGACGATCGTCGTCGCGTGTCTGCGTCACTGATCGAACACGGTGAAACCCACGCAGCGGCCCGTACGCCCGTAAACTCTGCGCGAAAAGGTGACCGTGCAAGCGGACGTCCACCCAACTGACCCTTTGAAAAGATGGCGCGCCCGGAAAGACTCGAACTTCCAACCCCCAGATTCGTAGTCTGGTGCTCTATCCAATTGAGCTACGGGCGCCCGGCCAGGGGCGTGAAGCGGCGCGGTGTAGCCTAGCGACCGGCGGGGTGCAACCCCCGCAACACGCCCGCTGGCACCGCTTTATTGCGGCACCTTGTCCAGTTCGCGCAGCACCGCCTCGCCCATCACGCCGGTGCCGACGCGCGCGGCGCCCGGCGCCATGATGTCGGCAGTGCGCAGGCCGTTCGCCAGCACGCGCACCACCGCCGCCTCGATCAGCGCGGCCTCGGTGGCCAGCTCGAAGCTGTAGCGCAACAGCATGGCCAGGCTGAGGATCTGCGCCAGCGGATTGGCGGCGCCGCGCCCCGCGATGTCGGGCGCGCTGCCGTGGATCGGCTCATACAAGGCGTGGCGCCCCCCGTCCGGCCGGACCGCGCCGAGCGTGGCGGACGGCAGCATGCCCAGACTGCCGGTGAGCTGACCCGCGAGGTCGCTCAGCAGGTCGCCGAACAGGTTGGTGGTAACGATGACGTCGAATTGCTTGGGCGTGCGCACCAGTTGCATGGCGCAATTATCGGCCAGCACATGGGTCAGCTCCACGTCGGGAAATTCGGCGTCGCGCAGCGCGGTCATCACCTGGCGCCACAGCAGGCCGCTCTCCATGACGTTGGCTTTCTCCACGCTGGCAACACGCTTTGCACGCCCTTGCGCCAGGTTGAACGCCACGCGGCCAACCCGTTCTATTTCCGACGTGGTATAAACCTCGGTATTCACGCCCCGGCGCTGTCCGTCCGGTAGCGTTTCGATACCCCGCGGCTCGCCGAAATAAATCCCTCCCGTGCTCTCGCGCACGATCACCATGTCGAGGCCGCGAACCACGTCCGGCTTCAGCGTGCTGGCGGAGACCAGCGGATCGTACACCTTTGCCGGGCGCAAATTGGCGAACAGGCCAAGTTCGCGGCGCAACCCCAGAATGGCGAGTTCAGGCCGTTTGTCGAAGCCGACCTTGTCCCACGCCGGTCCGCCCACCGCACCGAACAGGATCGCGTCCGCGTCGCGGGCCAGCGCCAATGTGCCGTCCGACAGCGGCGTGCCGCGTGCGTCGATGGAGGCGCCCCCGACCAGGTCGTCCTCCAACTCGAATCGAATGCCGCGCTTGCGTTCCAGCCAGTCAAGCATGCGGCGGGCCTCGCGCATCACCTCGGGCCCGATGCCATCGCCCGGCAAAATGAGAATCTTGCGATTGTCAGCCATCAAATATCTCCCTGCCGCGGCTCAGCCGACGGTGATTTCCGGCAACCACGGCAAACTCGCGCGCCGCGCGGCCTCAAATTGTTCGATGGCAGCGACGCGCGCCAGCGTCTGCCCGATTTCATCCAGCCCTTCCAGCAGCATGTGCCGGCGATGCTTGTCCACCTCGAACGGAATCGTCGCGCCGCTCGGCCGCACCACAATTTGCGCCTGCAAATCGACGGTAATTCGGGCATTGCCACCCAGGCGCGCATCCTGTATCAAGTCGTCGCACACGGCGCGCGGCAGACGCACCGGCAAAATGCCGTTCTTGAAGCAGTTATTGTAGAAGATGTCGGCGAAGTCCGGCGCAATGACGCAGCGAATGCCGAAATCCAGCAACGCCCAAGGCGCGTGCTCGCGCGACGACCCGCAGCCGAAATTCTCATGTGCAATCAGGATCGCCGCGCGCCGATAGGGTTCCTGATTGAGCACGAAATCCGGCCGCTCCCGCAACGCGTCATCGTAGCGTAACGTATCGAACAGGTGAACCCCAAGACCGCTCCGCTTGATCGTTTTGAGGAAACGTGCCGGTATGATTTTGTCGGTATCGACATTGGCCAGCGGCAACGGCGCCGCAATGCCGGTGAGAACGGTAAATGGCTCCATCAGGCAAGTGTCCGAACGTCGGTGAGCCGGCCGGTGATCGCCGCCGCCGCCGCCATCGCCGGCGACAGCAGGTGGGTGCGTCCGCCCGGACCCTGCCGCCCCTCGAAATTGCGGTTCGATGTGCTGGCGCAACGCTGGCCCGGCGTCAGTTTGTCCGGATTCATGCCGAGGCACATCGAACAGCCAGGCTCGCGCCATTCGAAACCCGCCTCCTGCAGCACGCGGTCCAATCCTTCCGCCTCCGCCTGCCGCTTCACCAGCCCCGAACCCGGCACCACCAGCGCGCGCACTCCCTCCGCCACATGCCGGCCGCGCGCCACATCTGCCGCCGCGCGCAAATCCTCGATGCGCGCATTGGTGCAGCTGCCGATGAAAACCACGTCAATCGCAACGTCCGCCAAAAGCTGGCCGGGTGTCAGCGCCATATATTGCAGCATGCGATGCATCTGCGCGCGCTTGGCTGCATCCGCCTCATCTTCGGGGTCCGGCACCGCGCCGGTAATCGGCGCCACCGCCTCCGGGCTGGTGCCCCACGTCACCATCGGCGCAATATCACCGGCGTTCATCACCACCGTGCGATCGTAGATCGCGTCAGGATCGGATGGCAGCGTGCGCCAATATTCCACTGCGCGATCGAACGCCTCACCCTGCGGCGCGTAAGGCCGGCCCTTCACATACGCGAACGTCGTTTCGTCGGGCGCAATCAGTCCCGCGCGTGCGCCCGCCTCGATCGACATGTTGCACACGGTGAGGCGCCCCGCCATGCCGAGCCCGCTGATCGCGTCGCCCGCATATTCAATGACATGCCCGGTGCCGCCCGCCGTGCCAATCCGCCCGATGATCGCCAGCACCACATCCTTCGCCGTCACCCCCGCCGGCAGCGTCCCATCCACCCGCACCAGCATGTTCTTCGCCGGCGCCTGCAACAAGGTTTGCGTTGCCAGCACATGTTCCACTTCCGACGTGCCAATGCCGAACGCCAGCGCACCCATCGCCCCATGCGTGGACGTATGACTGTCGCCACACACGATCGTCATGCCAGGCAGCGAAATCCCCAGTTCCGGTCCCACGATATGCACAATGCCCTGCCGCGCATCCAGCAACGGCAAATACGGCACGCCAAACTCGGCGACATTCTGCTCCAGCGTTTCGATCTGCAACCGGCTCTCCGGCTCCGCAATCCCCAGCCGCCGGTCGCTGGTCGGCACATTATGATCAACCACCGCAATGGTCGCCTCCGGCCGCCGTACCCGCCGCCCCGCCGCGCGCAACCCCTCGAACGCCTGCGGCGACGTTACCTCATGCACCAAATGCCGATCGATGTAGAGAACGCACGTGCCATCCCCCAACCGCTCCACCACATGCGCGTCCCATATCTTGTCGAAAAGCGTGCGTGGCATCGGTGGCTCCGAAGAAGGGAAGGAAGGCGGGGGCTCTGCCCCTCGACCCCGCTAAGGACAAGTCCCTAGAACCTGTTACGTGAGGGAGGTCAGGGGATAGGGAGGGGGGCGACACGGCATGCCGCCACATCCGTGATGCCCCCCTCCTTATCCCCTGACTTTTCTTAAACA
>Ga0116229_10003979_pt1 | contig 24273 bp, 21 predicted proteins | sample S1TSphgellanicum_3_FD_87313 | JGI IMG/M metagenome (GOLD analysis project Ga0116229, IMG submission 87313) | Host-associated microbial communities from peat moss isolated from Minnesota, USA - S1T2_Fc - Sphagnum magellanicum MG | ecosystem: Host-associated > Plants > Peat moss > Unclassified...
CAGCCTGACTGGAATCGCTCGATTGAGGCGGGCATCTTGAGCTGATACAAATGCTCTGCAAACAACAACCTAGAGCGGCCCGACGGACGCTGGCGATTTTCCAGTCAGGCTGAAGCCGCTCTAAGGACACAAGTCCCCAGCTTGGTCGAGGGGCAGAGCCCCCGCCTTACTTCCCTTTGTCCGCAACTGGAAAACTCGTCTCCCAGCCGCCGCCGATTGCCTTGTAAAGCTGCACCAGGTTCCCCGAGACCGTGGTGGTGCTCTGCGCCAGTTGCAGTTGCGCCGCCAACAGCGACCGTTCCGTATCCAGCACGTTCAGGAAGTCCGCGACGCCTTGCTGGTAGCGCGCTCGCGCCAGGGTCAACGCCGTTTGGTTCTGCTCCACGCTCACCGCCAGCGCATCCCGCCGCTTCTGCTCGGCCGCATAAGCGGTCAGCGCATTATCCACATCATGCCACGCCTGCAGCACCGTCTGCTGATAGTTCAGCGCCGCCTCCTGCTGCTGCGTCTTGCGCAGCTCCAGGGTTGCCCGCAGCCGGCCGCCCTCGAAGATCGGGATCGTGAAGCTCGGCCCGATGCCGTATTGATGCGCCCCCCAGTTACCCAAATCCTTGAACCGCAGCGCCTGCAAGCCAACACTGCCATCCAGCGTGACCTTCGGATAGAAATCGGCCACCGCGACGCCGATATCGGCCGTCGCCGCGTGCAGATTATCCTCCGCCTCACGAATATCCGGCCGCCGCCGCGCCAGTTCGGACGGCAACCCGATCGGCACCGTCGGCGGCACCGGCGGCACCGCCTGCCGCGCAATCAACTCCGCCCGCAGCGCCTGCGGTCCTTCTCCCAGCAGGAAACTGAGCGCGTTGATCTGCTCGTCGCGCTGCTGCTCGAGCTGCGGCACATTGGCCTGCGTGGTGGCCAACTGCGCCGCCGCGTTGGCGACATCCAGCTCCGTGGTCAGGCCGCTCCGGTAGCGCAACTGCGTCAGTTCGAGGCTCTGCCGGTCGGTCCCGATGTTTTCGTCGGCAATCCGCAACTGCTCCTGAATGCCGCGCAATTGCACGTAATCCCGCGCCACTTCGGCCAGCACGCTCAGCAGCGAATTGCGCCGGTCATCCGCCGACGCCTGCACGCTGGCATCCGCGCTCTCCACCTCGCGCCGCACACGGCCCCACAGATCCAGCTCCCAGGACGCATCGAAGCCGTATTGCCACAGGCTGAACGACGGAATGGATGTGGCGCCCGTCACCGACGAAGGAATGCCGCCGCTGCGGCCGGCAAGCCCGTTGGCGCTGTTGCCCTGGCTGGTGAAACTCGTGCTGCTGCCGCCGCCGCCGAGCAGGCCGATCACGCCCTTGGTGCTGATTTTCTCGCCGGTGTAACTGCCGTCCGCCTGCGCGGTGGGGAACTGGTCGGCGCCCGTAATGCGCCGCTGGCTCCGGCTTTCGGCCAGCCGGATGGTGGCCAGCCGGACATTCAGGTTGGCCGCCGCCACCCGCTGCTCCAGCGCGGTGAGCTCCGGATCGTGCAGAATGTTCCACCAGGCCGGGTCGATCGGCTCGGTGACGGGCCGGCTGGCGACCGCGTGGGCGTCATCGGCATCATGGCGCGCAAACCAGCCGCTCGGCGACCAGAGTGAAGGCTGCTTCCAGCCCGGCCCCACGGTGCACCCGGCGAGCAAAACGGTCGCCAGCAGCGCAGTTGAGCCGGCACGGATACTACGCAAGCTATCATCCTCCTGGAGGGCACATCGGCCCGGCGCCACGGGCGCGGCGCCGACAACGTAGATTCTTGTCTCAGTCCGTCAATGTACCCACGGGGCACCCTGAAAAGTGGGAGCGTGGTGACGATGCCCCCGGCGATGATTCGCGACGAGCCGCCAAAAATCAGCTATAACGCGCCCGGCAAACAAGGACCCCGCACCGAATGGCAGCCAGCGACAGGGAAAAAGACCGGACCGAGCTCAGAAAGGAGATCAGGATCGCCATCTTCTGGCGGCAACTGATCGGCGACTACGAATACGTCAAGTTCAATCCGGACGACATGCTGCGCTGGTATCTCGCCATGGACCTGCGCGGCGCCGACGAAATCCGCAGCCTGATGACGGAACGCTATGAGAACGATGCCCGGCGCACCCGCGTGCTCGGCGTGGTCGGCGAGTCGCCGCACCCGCCCACGTGGCTGGTGCGGGAATGGCTCAAGATGCAGGAATCAAAATTCCCCAAGTGGCGCATCTTCAGTCTGAGCGTCGGCTTCGTCATCGTCATGGGCATGCTGGCGCCGACCATTCACGGCTGCCAGGATCTGAAACCGATGAATCAGCTCGTCTACAACCCACCCAATCACCAGCCGGTCATGGCGCAGATCGGGTCGAACTTTACGGTTCCGGTCGCCGGCGCCTCGACGCCGATCACCGTTCCGTCGTTCACGACCTTTACGCGCGGCCCGGCGTCGGTTCTTGGGGACGGCGCGTCGCCGCCGGTCACAACGCCACAGATGGGCATGAAACCCGCGCCAGGTCCCTATTCATCCGGCTCAACCGGACCCGTCAACATCGGTGCCTCCGGCAGCAGCATCAGCACGACCGGCACCACCGGCCCGGTCAATACGGGTCTCTCCGGAAGCGCGCCGCCGCCATGACCGCCTGGCACAAGGTTTTGGTGCTTTTTTTCAAAAAAGAACAAATTCCTTCTTATTTGCCCGGTCCCGCGGCGAGAGGGTGAACCGCACCTCCCGATCCGGCTGCGTCGTCACAATCCCCCGCGGCAGCACCGCCCCAGTCCCGCACAGCGATATGCGAAACGCAGTCACCAGCCGAGCCAGAACCAGCACCGCCTCGGTGAGCGCAAACGTCGCCCCCACGCATATTCGCGGCCCCGCTCCAAACGGCAGATAGGCAAACCGGTCCACCGCAGGCGCCTCCGGCAGAAACCGCGAAGGATCGAAACGATCCGGCGCGGTCCAAAGCCGCCGATGCCGGTGCAGCACCCACGGCGAAATCACCACCACCGTCCCCGGCGCCACCCTCCGTCCCGCCACCTCGTCGGCCGCCACCGCCTCACGCGTCAGCATGAACGCCGGCGGGTAGAGCCGCAGCGCTTCATCCACGTGCGCCCGCGTGCGCGGTAGCGACACCAGCGCCCCCGCCGGATCGCCGTCCAGATCCGCCCTCCCGGCCTCCGCCGCAAACGCCCAAGCGGCCTCCGCCGCAATGGCCTCCTGCGCCTCGGGATACCGCGCCGCGAGATAGAGGCACCAGAACAGCGTCACCGCGGTGGTTTCATGGCCGGCCAGGATCATTGTTGACACTTCGTCGCGCAATTGGGCGTGGGTGAACGCCGCGCCGGTTTCCGGATCACGCGCCGCATCGAGCAGATCGAACAGATCCCGCGCGTCCCCCGGCTTGCTGGGTTGCGCGCGCCGCGCCGCGATAAGCCGATCAAGAAACGCCAGCCAGATCGGCCGGAATTTGGCCCGCCCCCGCGCCGCAGGACTTGCCGCCGCGCTGAACCCGGAGCCCGGCCGCAGCAGATCGAACAGGTCCGGCTGCGCGAAATGCAAGCCGTAGTCCATGATCAGCCCGCGCAATTCCGCCCCGTAGCCGGACATTTCCAGCGAGAACATCGACTGCCCGGCAATGCTCAGCGCCAGGCGTTGCAGATGTGGCAGAAGCGCCGTCGGCCGATCGACGACGCGGCCAAGGTCGGCCTCGGTGGTCCGGCAGGCCTCCACCACATGACGCGCCAGCATCGGCATGGTCCGCGGCGCCAGCGCCGGCGCGATCGTGCGCCGCTGGTGCCGCCACGCCTCCCCTTCGGCGAGAAACAGACCCTCGCCCAGGATCGGTGCCAGCACTCGCCGCGCGGCTTCGTTGCGGCGATAGTTGGCCGCATTGGTCACCAGCACATGCCGGATCGCCTCCGGTGCGTTCAGCAGCAGTTGCTGGCGGCCGAGGAATTTGCCCTCGGCGACATCCAGAGTGTAGGCGGGCGCCCCCCACAGCTCGAGCGGATTGCGCCGCAGCACCATGAACGCCTCCACCTGGCTGCGCAGCCGGGTCGGCATGGGCGGGCGGGGCGGCGTACGGGATACGGATTGAAGCATCGGCAAGACATGGTGCGTCATCGTCCCAGTCGTAGGGTGGGGCTTCAGTCCGCCATCTCCCAACCCGCTACGCAACAACTCGCCCGGCGAGCGCCGCCGCGTTGTCGTACGCAAAGCCACGCAACCACATCGAACGTCCAGGCGCCCGCGTTCGTTCCAGCAGTCGCGGCATTTTCGCGGCTTTTCGAATCGCGTCATGATCGGCAAAACCTTATCGACAATATTTGACAGGCCGTATCGGCTTGTAACGCGCTTGTGAATGTCCAGCCTTCAGCAAAGCTGTTGGCGTATCGCATACGCAAGCCCATCTGCGCCCATGCCATGAACAACCGGCAGGGTTGATCGTGTCGCAAAACAAAATCAGGGAGAGCGCTAATGTCCAACGCAAAATACGCCGTCTTGGCAGCATCCGTCGCAACTGCAATGACCGCCAACACCGCGGCATCCGCTGCCAAAAAATGCAACATCGTCGGCACATTCACCGATACGCTCGGCAGCACCGGAAAATTCACCAGCGAAAAGAAAGGCGAGGTCGACAATCCCGAAATCTGTTCCGTCCAGTACAGCCTGAAGGTCACCACCTTGACCAACATCGTGATCGACGTCACCGGCAAGGCAAAGGGCAACAAATGTGGCGCGCTGACAGGTGATTTCACCTTCAACGACGGCGGCTGCGACAGCGCCTCCGGTACCGTAACGATAGCCGGCCTCGGCGCTTTCGCCGACACCATAACCCGCACCGGCAACGGCGCCAAGCACCCCCCCGCCGACACCTCCCTGCTGACCACCGGGCTTAAGTAGATCGGTTTCATTTTTTGTTGCGGAAAGCGTTGGCTGGGACCCGGGTCCCAGCCAACGCTTTATTCTGTGCACAAGGCGCTAATCCCGGAACATTACGTAAACGTTCACGAAGACGTGACTATAGCTTATCCGCATTGCCGGCGACGTCGCGTCCCCTCTTTGCTATTGCGGCATGATCCTGGAAGTTGGGGGCCAACGTCATGCCTGGCAGCAAGATCTCTACCACCGTTACCAATACTGTAACGATCGGTAGCCAAGCCTATCCTAGCCCGCTTACCATTACCGCCACTGGCGCCATCGCACCCACGGCCTACAGCGCCAACGGCGTATATGCCGGCTCGGGCCTTTCAGGGCTGCGCCTCATAAATCATGGCACGATCACGGCTGGCCGCGGCGCCTACAGCCAGAATTACGATGGCGGCAGCGGCGGGCTGGGCGCAGATCTCCAATCGGCGGCGACCGTAACAAATACCGGCCTGATCGCGGCTGGCGCGGGTGGCGCAAGCGATCAGGCAAACGGCGGTCGGGGCGGCATCGGTATCGACCTCGCGCTCGGCGGCAAGCTGATCAACAATGGCAGCATCATCGGGGGGTACGGCGGCTACTCCAGGCAAGCAAATGGCGGCGCCGGCAGCGCGGCCGTCTATCAAAACGGCGGTGCTCTCACCAATAACGGTTCGATTGCAGGCGGTTTTGGTGGCGGCGCCTCCTACGGGTTTGGCGGCTACGGCGGCGACGCGGGCGCCGGTGTCGTGTTTGCCGGCAGCGGGAAGATCACAAATAGCGGTGTCATTTCGGGTGGCGATGGCGGCTATTCACAATACCATTTTGCCGCCGATGGTGCCGCAGGGGTGGTGCTGCGGGCGTCAAGCACGGTGACAAACACAGGCAGCATCCTCGGCGGCACAGGGGGCGGAAGCTTCTACGGCTCGCCCGGCCGGGGCGGCTACGGCGTGAGGATGCTGCGTGGCGGTGTCCTGAACAATCAGGGCGCGATTGCCGGCGGGAACGGCTACAGCGGCTTCTATAACGGCAGCAGCGGCGGAGCGGGCGTGGCGCTGGATGCCGGCGGCACCGTATCGAACAGCGGTACGATCAGGGGCGGGAACGCTAACGGTGGATTTTACGATGCCGGCGACGGAGGCGCCGGAATCGTTCTTACGTCCGGTGGCATGGTCAGCAACACCGGGCTGATCGTTGGCGGCGCAGGCGGCAGCTCCGGCTACTATGCCGGTGTCGGCGGCATCGGCGTGGACATCGCGAACGGCGGCAACGTGGTCAATAGCGGGACAATCCAGGGCGGCAACGGTGGCAAGGGTAGCTACTATTACCCTGGCGCCGCCGGGGTTTACCTGAACGGCGGCACGCTGACCAATGCCGGCACCATCTCGGCCGGACTGTCGGGCGGATATTTGGCGAACTCGATACAGTTTGGCAGCCTCGCGGCGACCTTGGTGGTGGATCCAGGCGCGGTCTTCATCGGCAACATTGTGGCGAATTCAAACGTTGACGACGAGCTGCTGCTCGGCGGCTCGGGCGCCGGCACCCTGCACAAAATCGGCACCCATTTCATTGGATTTACCACCTTGGCCGTGCAAGCTGGCGCCACCTGGACGCTCACCGCGCCCAACACGCTCGGCGCGGGTACAAGCCTGCTGGACGATGGTTCGCTCAGTGTCGCCGGTACGCTCAACGACCAGGGAAGCGCCAGCGTTTCCGCCAGAGCCATTCTGCAAACCGCGCAGAACGGGACCATTCAAATCGATAATGTAATCATGTCCGGTGGCACTTTGTCCACCACCAGGTCTGGTATTTTCGCCGTCGGCCCCACCCTCGCCGGCGACGACACCGGGCAGATAACGGTGGACACTGGCGCCACTCTGGCAGGCAACGGCAGCATTACGTCCACGTTGGTGGACAATGGCGCCATAATCGCCCAGGGCGGCACATTGAAGTTGACCCAAGCGGTGTCTGGTAGTGGGGCACTGACGATCGACACCGGTGGTTCGGTTGCGGCGCATGCAAGCCTTGCCGTCGCGTCGGTCGTTTTCGCATCCGGCGATGATGAAACGTTGCAGGGTGGCCCGTCGGAAATTACCGGTGTCATATCCGGCTTCGGCAGCGGCGACGTGATCGATATCAGGCCTGTCACCGCGACCACGCTGAGCTTTCTGTCCGGCACGCTCACGCTACTCGACGGCAACACGGTCGTGGACGAGCTTTTCCTGGCGGGCAGCTACGACACTGCGGATTTCGCACTCTCGCCGGACGGCCACGGCGGCACCGACATCGAGTTTGCGACGCAAGGCGCCGCGCCGCGCGACAATGCTGAATTACCGTCGCGTTGGGGCTGGTTCGGCTATCACGAGGCCGAAGCGCCATACGGCGGATTCGTTACGAATTTTGTGCCACACGGTGTATAAAAGTGGCAGGCGCAGAAACTCGTGCCAACACGCATTGAGCCTCACTCACGGTAAGGAAAGCATAAGGCCAGCAAGCAGTTCCTTTTTGAAAAAAAGAACCGGAAAACCCTTAATCTCCTTGGGGCGTGCCTTTGTTCCGGCGGCGTCGGCGGAGCAATAGGCGGGTTGCGTAGTGCAAGTGAGCCAGCGTCGCGGTTCGGTGGCGAGGACGGGGCTGCTCTCCACGGCGGTGGCCGCGTGAGCCACGCCGGTTAATTCGGGCAGGCGCCCGTGGCGCCCTTGGGCGCGGGCACGAGCCCCCAAAAATTGTTTGATTCGCCGGTCAGCGGCGCCACCAGCGTATCCGTGCCGTTCGTTGGATTCACCGTATAAACTGAATACGGCTGATTCGCGCCGCCGCCGTAGAGCACGCCCTTGATCCATACAAACGCACCAAATGTATCTGATTCCGCGCCGACTGTTTTGGCCTTGCCGTGTTTTGTGCTGACCGAATAGAAGGTCGTTTCATTGGAGACGTAGAGCTTCGAGGCCGCGGCGGACACACCATAGGTCTCGGATTGGTTGAACGGAATGCCCGTCTTTCCAATCAGAGTCGCGGCGCCGGTGGTCGGATTGATGCTGTACAGGTGGCCGGGCGAGTCCATTGCCCATAGGCGACCCTTGGATGTTGAGCCGAATGCCCATATCTGAAAGCTGGTGTTGCCAACTGTCGTCAGGGCGCCATTCGAGGGATTTACTGTCGAAATAGTAGTCCCTTGCCATGTACCTCCGTAAATCGTTCCGTCTGGGCCGAGGCCAAGTCCCGCCAGCAACGACCCGCTGTTGCCACACAGCGTAAAAACGCCGGTCTTGAGGTCGATCACACCGAAATCGGCGCTCCCGGTCATATTGCCATTCCCGGCCATCATGTAGGCGAAGGGATCACCTTTCGCGAGTGCCGCGCCGCTACCCAGCGCAAGCAGGCCGGCGGCGAAACATTTTGCCGCGCGTTGACGTAGATCGCCAGCCTTCATTGCGCAATCAATCCAGTATGCAGCACCTCTTCAACGATTTCAAGTTGACGCCGAAACAGCCCCCTGTCAACACAGGAGCCGAAGCCAGGAACAAAGTTTTTTGGTTCTTTTTTTCAAAAAAGAACGACTTCCTTCCTTAGCCGATGGTGCCGATCGCTGCCGCGTGCAAAAACCTATCAGATAGGAGGGCATGGTTGTCGTTCACCGCGCCCATGGGTTCCGGTTTGTGATAATACGCTCGACCATGAGCCGGCGCATGTGCACATGACGGGGGCCGGCCAGGCGAAAATCAATCTGCGTGGGCCTGACGGCGAACCTGAATTGGTGTTCAGCGCCGGGATCAAAGCGTCAGACACATGCGGCGGTTTATGGCGGAGGTTGCGGCGCGGCAGGAGATGTTGTTGCGGGCCTGGGAGCGCGTCCATGGCTGAGGTGACGGACGCGCAGTTGACGGCGTCGGACGCGCGCGGGCGCGCTTTGATGGCAAGCGAGCCGCGCGCCGCCGCGGCCCGGTTCGATACCGCCAGCGGCCGCGTTGTGGTCGATTTGTTCAATGGTTGCAGTTACGCGTTTCCCGCCTCGCTTGTGCAGGATTTGAAGGGCGCGAGCGCCGCGGCGCTGAAGGATGTGCGGGTGGATGGCGTTGGGTTCAATTTGCATTGGCCGGCGCTGGAGGTTGACCTGTATGTTCCGGCGCTGGTGGCCGGGGTTTTTGGCACGCGGGCCTGGATGAAGGGCGCGCTGGCGCGCATGGCCGGGCAGACGAAATCGTCGGCGAAGGCGGCCGCAGCGCGGACGAACGGCGCAAAGGGCGGACGGCCTCGAAAGGCGAGGCTGGGATAAGAAGGAGCGCGTTACGCGGTAACGTTCAGACCCCCGGTCCCGGTCTCGTCCGCCTGCACGGCCGCGTCCGCGACCTGCGCCGCCGACTCGGCTGATTTGCGCGCCTGCGTGTCCGCTTTGATCGTTACAGCTGAGGCCTTCGCCTTCTCGTCCTGCGCAAGCTGCGTCGTTGCCTTGGCCGCCGCTGCATCCGCGGTTTTCGAAGTGGCCTCATCCGTCGCCAGTGACGAAGAAGGCGAGGACGTAGCCGAGGAAATGCTGCTCATGTCAAGTTTCTAGCAGGAAATCCTAAACGAACCAATAAAACCACGCCCAGGAAAGAGTATTTTGGTTCTTTTTTTCAAGAAAGAACGACTTCCTCTATGTTTCCTTGCGTCTGCTTTCCTCCTCCGCCAACAGCTCCTTCTTGGACAGCTTCCCAATCAAAGTCTTAGGCAACTCGGCCCGGATCTCAATCTCCTTAGGCATCTCAATCTTGCTGACATATCCCGAGAGGAAGCCGAGCAACTCCGCCGAGGTGGCCGCCACCCCATCTTTCAGCGTCACGAACGCCTTCGGCGCCTGCCCGCGGTATTTGTCCGGTATGCCGATAACCACGGCATCTTGCACGGCAGGGTGTTGGTACAGCGCCTCCTCCAACATGCGCGGGTAGATATTGTAGCCGCCGGCAATGATGACGTCCTTTATCCTATCAACAAGAAACAAATATCCGTCGTCGTCGAGGTAGCCGATATCGCCGGTGCGCAGCGCGCCGTCGATCATGACGGCCTCGGTTTCGGCTGGTTTGTTCCAATAGCCGCGCATCACCTGCGGGCCGCGGATGCAGATTTCACCCCGTTCGCCGCGCGGCAGGATTGTTTCGGGATTGGCGGGATCGCGGATTTCGATGGTGGTGTCGCGGACCGGAATGCCGACGGAGCCGTCCTTGTAGGGCCGGCCCGGCGGGGTGAAGCACACGACGGGGCTTGTTTCGCTGAGCCCGTAGCCCTCCATCAACTCGCACTGCGTCAGCGCCATGAATTGCTGACGCGTCTCCACCGGCAGCGGCGCCCCGCCACTGATGCAGAGTCGGATCGATCCCATGTCCACTGATTTGTCATGCGCGGCGGCGGCGGCCAGCGCGGTGTAAATGGTCGGCACGGCGGGAAACATGGTGGGCCGCGTGCGGGCGATGGTGGCCAGCAGGTCAGCCAGGTCGAAGCGGGGCACCAGAATCATCAGGGATGCCGTCTGCACCGACAGGTTCATCACCGACGTGAGGGCAAAGACATGGAACAAAGGCAACACGCCGAGCACCCGTTGCGGCTCGGTCATGCCCATGCCATCCACCACCTGGGCGCAATTGCAGGTAATGTTGGCATGGCTAAGGCAGGCAGCCTTCGGCGTGCCGGTGGTGCCGCCGGTATATTGCAACACCGCAATATCATCAGGGTTGACGCCAACCTCCGAAGTGGCACCGTTGTTGCGCATGAGGTCGTCGTATCGAATATTGCGCGTATCGCGGGCGACCTGTGCCACCTCGCGCGACCGCACCCAGGGATACAGCGCGCCCTTCAGCCATGGCAGGGCCCCCGCCATCGGACAGACAACCAGTTTCCGCAAATTCGTTTCCGCGGCCACGCGGGCAAGCTTCGGATAAATCTGCGCCAGATCGATCGTCACCATGATTGCGGTGCCGGAATCGCGGATCGCATGGGCCAGTTCGCGTTCCACATATAGCGGGTTGTAGTTCACCACCACCGCGCCGGCGCGCAGCGCGGCGAAATAGAATATCACCGTATACGGCGTGTTGGGCAGGCACAGCCCTACCCTTGTTCCGCGTTCCACGCCAATATGCTGCAAACCGGCCGTTGCGCGATCGACCAGGCGGTCCAGATCATGATAGGACCAGACCCGGCCCATGAAATCTATCGCGGGGCGCTTTCCGTGGTCGCGCGCCGCCGCTCTCAGCAATTCGGCGACGGGCTTGGCGTCACGCACGGCAAGAAGCAAAAAGTAGTTCTTTTTTGAAATAAAGAACCAAAAAACGCTTGCTGTTCACGGCTGTACCGTTACGCTTACGTTTAGCGTCGTGTGGCCTGGGTTGCCATGGATCAGGAGGTGAACGACGAACGTGTCATGGCCGACATAGCCGGGGTCGGGCGTGTACTCTACGCTGGTCTTGCCGTTGTACCTCACCACCCTGGGGGTGCCGTGATCCGGCACAACCGGCACCAGGCCTACATCGAACGGTTTGCCACTGCTGGTCGTGAGCGTGGTCGCACAATAGCCGCCGTCATTGCCGACCGCCATGGCAACATCGGTCGTGCCGCCATCAGCCACCTTGAACGGCGTCACGATGCAGGAAGCGGCCGGCGGCGGCCCGATATGATAGGGCAGCGGCGGCGGCGGCGCCGGCGGTGGTGGCGGCTTGGGCGCCTGACAACCCGCCACGGTCACCGCGACGCCAAGGAAAATGCCGGTTCTTGCCTGCAATACAGCCACTCCTGCGGAGAGATTAGGGTCGCGACTCGCGTCCACGCATCAACGCGCGGGCCCGCCCATTAGACGCACATGGCGATCCGGCCAAGTGCCGGCAGAAACTGGTTGCCAAGATCGCGGTGCAATCTGCTATTGGCCGTATCCGATCCACCAACCGTCCTAACCCGATCACCGGTTTTGGAGATGCGTCGATGCCTCGCCTTGCTGTTTCTACGCTCGCGGTTGCCACCCTCGCGCTCGTTATCGCCACCGCGCCCGCGCCGGCGCGCGTCAAAACCCATGCGGCGGCGGTGGCGCCGGACCCGTGCACGCAGCCCGAAGATCGTGCGGCCTTCAATGTCATGGGCCTCAAGAGCGAGCTGACCGTGGTTGCCTTGGCCTGCCACGAACAGGACCGCTACAACAGTTTCATGCGCCTCTATCAACCTGCGGTGGTGGACGCCGATCACACGCTGAACACCTATTTCAAGCGCGTATATGGCAAGCGCGCCACCACGGAGCGCGATGAATACATTACCAACCTTGCCAGCGCGCAGGAGCAGAGCGGCCTGAAATCAGGCAGCGCATTCTGCGATGCGTTCTCCGACATGTTCGACGAAGTGATGAACCTGCAGAACGCCTCGCAGTTGGAGGATTTCGCCAACAGCCAGGCGATCGCCCAACCGGTAGCCTTCTCAAAATGCTCGACAGTCCCCCCCGTAGTCACGAAGGTGCATCATCGCGTCGTCAAGAAGAAAAAAACTACCGCGTAACGGAAAAAGTTTTTTGTTCTTTTTTTCAAAACAGAACTGCTGCTTTTGTTTTACATAGAAAACTTATCCCCCAAATAAACCCGCCGCACATCTGCATGCGCCACCACGTCCTTGGGCGAGCCCTCCATAAGCACCACCCCATCATGCATGATGTAAGCCCGATCGATGATCTCCAATGTTTCGCGAACGTTATGATCTGTAATCAGCACGCCCAGGCCACGATGTTTCAAATGGCTGACCATGTCGCGAATTTCGCCCACGGCGATCGGATCGATGCCGGCCAGCGGCTCGTCGAGCAGGATGTAGCTGGGCCGGGTGGCCAGGGCGCGGGCGATTTCCACCCGGCGGCGTTCGCCGCCCGATAAAGCCAGCGCCGGGGTGCGGCGGAGATGGCCGATGCCGAATTCGGCGAGCAGCGCGTCGCAGGCGACGTCGCGGGCGTCGGCGTCCGGTTCGACCACTTCCAGCGCCGCCTTGACGTTTTGTTCCACGTTCAGACCGCGGAACACCGAGGCTTCCTGCGGCAGGTAGCCGATGCCCATGCGGGCGCGGCGATACATCGGCAGGAGCGTGATGTCGGTGCCGTCGAGCGTAATGTTGCCGGTGTCCGGCCGCACCAGGCCGACGATCATGTAGAAGGTCGTGGTTTTGCCGGCGCCGTTGGGGCCGAGCAAGCCGACCGCCTCGCCGCGATGCACGTTGACCGAAACGTTACGTACGACCGGCCGTTTCTTGTAGGTCTTGCCGACACCGACGGCGGTCAGGCCGCCGCCGCCCGGCAGCACGCGCAATTTGTCGCGCGGTGATTCGGTCATTGCGTATCCTTCGCGGTGTCGTCGTCGTTGCTCGCCGGGCTGGCGCCGGCGGGTTTGGTACCTGATTTCTCATTCGTGCGGCCGCTATTTGCCTGCGGTTCGTTGGGCACCACCAGGCCGTGCACCCGCACGCCGGGCGTTTCGGTCATGGTGGCAACGCCCGTCTTCATGTTGACGATGGCGGCAGACCCGTTGAGCTGATTTTCGCCGCGGGTGACGTGCACGTGGCCGACCACGCGGGCGAGCCCGGTGTCGGGCACATACACGCCGCGATCACCCGTAACGATTTCGCTCAGCGTGCGCACCTCGACGTGGCCGAACGCTTCCACCCGCTGGATTTTTCCGGAATCCGCGAGCGGATCGACCGGCTTTTCGCCCGCCTTGGCCGTCGGCTTTGGAGATGGTGGCGGCGCGGCCGGTTTAGCGGCACCAGCCTTGGCGCCCGCTTGGGCGGGCTGGCTGTTGTCGACAATATATGCGACCAGCGTATCGGCCTTGATACGGCGGCCGTCGTTGCTGGTAACGGTGGCGTCGCCGCGGCCGATCGCCAGGTGTTTCTGCGACCAGTATTCCAGCGTGTCGCGCGCCGTAATGAGGTCCTGCGCCGTGGTCATTTTGAGGTGCTGGCCGGTCAGCACCAGCACCGCCTGGTCCATGTCGTACACCCCGTGGTCGCCCCACGCCTGATCGGTCTGGGTGTAGATGTGCACGTGGTTTTCGGCGTCGAGCCGGTAGATTTCGTTGTTGCCGGTATCGTCCGGCGCCCCGGTCACGCCCGGCTGCGCGGGTAACGGTGCGGCTGCGGACGCCGGAACGATTGGCTTTGTATCAATGGCCGCGCCGGCTGCCGCGGCCTTCTTGCGATAATGCGCGATGAGGCGGTCGGCCGTTACGGTCACGTCGCCGCGGACCGCGCGCGCGTCGTCATGCGCGGTTACGGTCTGGTTGCCCTGGTCCCAATCGATGCCGCCAAGTGCGGTCACCGTCACCGGGCCGCCGTGCGACAGATCCAAAGCCTGCGCCCCGGCGAGGCATGGCGCGACACAAGCCAGCGTCGCGAACACCCAAACACGCTCAGTGGGCGCCATTCAGCACCAGTTTCGCCGGGCCGTGGAACTGCACGATCCCGCCTTTGTCGAGCAAGGTGAAACCCTCGGCATCCAGCGTGCCGAACGGGCCCTCGGCATGGGTATAATCCGCGCTGGTCACCACGCCGAGCCTCATGTCCACCGTTGCGGTTTCGGAGTTCATGATGGTGCCGTCGGCGCGGTAGAGCACAACGTTCCTGGTGAGGTCGAGCTGGTCGGCCTTCTGCACGTAAATGCCGTGTTTGGAGCGCACCTGCAGCCACGTGCCGTTGCGCAACGTTATATCGCCGCGCGGGTTGGTGAGGTCGTAACGTTCCTCGCCGATGCGGTCGGCCGTGTCGGCGCTGACCATATAAGGCTGGTTCTGCGTGTCGTAGCCGCGATAGCGCGGCAGCCGCATCACGCCGCCGGTTTGCACCAGCGCCAGGCGCTGCAAGGTCTCGCGCCCTCGCTCGATGGTGCGGCTGATTTCCGGCCACAGGGCAACCGAGGACAGCAGGATCAGCGCCGCCAGCGGCAACAGGATCTTGGCGATGCGGACGCCACGCCGCCGCCGCGCCATCGCGCGGGCGCTGATGCGCGGACGGGCGCGGCTTCCCGGTTGCGCCGGCGCGGCGGGGACTGCGAGCATTACGGGGAAGACACCTACGGCGTCCGCCACGTCGCCGATGGGGCGCCCGTCCGGGGTGGAGACCTTGGATATCATACCACACCCGCCCGCAGCAGGTCATGCACATGCAGCAGGCCAACGGGCCGGCGCGCCGCATCCAGCACGAACAAGGCCGTCACCGGCCGGGGCCGCTCATTCATGACGCGCAGGGCTTCGGCCGCCAGCATGTCCGGTCCGACGGTCAACGGCGCCGGGTTCATGATGTCACACACGCGCCGCGATAACAGGTCCGGCCCCATGGCGCGGCGCAAATCGCCGTCCGTTACCATGCCCATCAATATACCGTCTGCGCCGACAACGCCGAGCGCGCCGAACCCCTTGCCCGTCATCACCAGCAAGGCCCCCTGCATGGCATCATCCGGCGCCGCGAGCGGCAGCGCATCCCCGCCATGCATCAGATCACGCACCCGCTTCAGCCGCGCGCCGAGGCGGCCGCCGGGGTGGAATTGCTGGAAATCGTCCGTCGAGAAACCGCGCCGGCTCAACAGCGCCACCGCCAGCGCATCGCCGAGGGCCAACTGCATGGTGGTGCTGGTGGTCGGCGCCAGGCCCATCGGGCACGCTTCCGGCGCCGGGGGCAGCAGCAGGACCACATCGGCTGCCTGCGCCAAGGTGCTGGCGGCCTGGGCCGTGATGGCAATGAGCGAAATCCCGTGCCGGCTGGTGTGGGCAATCAGGTCGGCGAGCTCGGCCGTCTCGCCCGAGTTCGACAGCGCCAGCACGGCGTCGCCGGCCACGATCATGCCGAGGTCGCCGTGGCTCGCCTCCGCTGGGTGGACGAACAGCGCCGGCGTGCCGGTGGAGGCAAAGGTGGCCGCGATCTTGCGCGCGATGTGGCCCGACTTGCCCATGCCGGTCACCACAACCCGGCCATGCACGGCCGCCAGCAACGCAACCGCGGCGGTAAAATCGCCGTTCAAAGTCTCGCCGAGGGCCGCGATGGCAGCACTTTCGGTCGCCAAAACGCTGCGGCCGACGGCAAGATCGTTGGCGAGGTGGTGCGGGTCGGTGGCCGGAGGCGCTCGCAAGGCGGCCTGACCGGCGGCAGGATGTGTATCCAGCGTGGTCAATTCCTGTGATGCGTACCCTGTTGTATGGGCAGGCGGTCCGCGCCGGTCAATCGAAGGCTTGTGAACGAATGTTGCCGCGTGGCATCGGCGCCGCGCTTGGCGTATGGCGGCTGGAAAATGCCTGGGTGCACACTTGCATAGGGGACTGCCGTGACAGAGGCGCCGTTTATCGTGTCGCAGGAAGGGGCCGTGGCGCATTTGCGCTTCTGCCGGCCACACGCGGCCAACTCCATGATTCCGGCGTTCTGGGAGCAATTTCCTCGCCAAATCAAAGCCTTGGACGCCAGCGGGCAGGTGCGGGCGCTGGTGATCAGCGGCGAGGGCAAGCATTTCTGCAGCGGCATGGACATCGCCGTGTTCCAGGGCGCCGAATTGCGCCCCGACGAGGGGCCCGCGGCGCGCGAGGCGTTCACCCATACGGTGCGACGGCTGCAGGACGCTTTGTCCAGCGTCAGCCAGGCACGCTTCCCGGTCATTGCGGCCATCCAGGGGGCGTGCATCGGCGGCGCGCTGGACCTGGTCGCGGCCTGCGACCTGCGGTTTTTGGCCCCGGACGCCTATTTCCGCATCGAGGAAATCAACATCGGCATGATGGCGGACGTCGGCAGCCTGCAGCGCCTACCCTACCTGCTGCCGGACGCCATTTTGCGCCAGATGGCGTTCTGCGGCCTGACATTGCGCGCGCCCCAGGCCGCGGCTTTTGGATTTGCCAACGGCGTGTCGGACGATCCTGTCGGCGCGGCTCTGGCGGCGGCCGGCGAAATTGCCGGCAAGGCGCCGCTGGCGGTGACCGCGAGCAAACGCGCTATCGACTTTGCACGCGAGCATACGGTGGCGGAAAGCCTGGAGCAGGTGGCTTTGTTGCAGGCGGCGCTTTGGAATACGGCGGATGTGCTGGGGGCCATTGCGGCGCGGGCGGCTCGGCAACCGGGGGAATTTTTGGGGCTGCGGGAACTTTAAGGTAGGAAGTCGTTCTTTTTTGAAAAAAAGCACCAAAAAACTTTTGCCATTTAAGGGTGTTCATGGACGAGGCTGGTGAGGACTCACCGCATCTTGACGAACGGGAGCAGAAGCAGGCGGCTGATCGGGCTGCGCCGGGCCCATTGGTTATTCATGAAATCGTTCGCGCGGAAGGCGAAGCAGAACTCGGGCGGCATACCTCCGGACTTGTCTGGTCGGGGCTGGCCGCAGGTCTTTCCATCGGGTTTTCGTTCGTGACGCAATCCTATCTTATGTCCGGCCTGCCCGACGCATCGTGGCGCCGCCTGGTTGCAGCGTTTGGCTACACGCTGGGTTTCCTGATTGTCGTGCTGGGACGGCAACAGCTATTCACCGAAACGACATTGACGGCGCTGATCCCGACACTGACCCGGCGTGACCTGAAATCATTGCTATCGACGTTGCGGGTGTGGAGTATTGTGCTCGCAATGAACCTGCTTGGAACCTATATATTTGCGTTCATCTGCGCCCAGCACGGCGTGTTCGAACCTGGCGCCTATGCTGCCATGGTGACATTGTCCGGCAAACTGATGGCGCTGCCGTTCTGGCAATGCGCCATCCGCGCGGTCGGCGCCGGCTGGCTGATCGGCCTGATGGTGTGGCTGCTGCCGGCCTCCGGCTCGGCACGCCCATTGGTGATTATCCTGCTGACCTATGTGGTGGCGATGTGCGAATTCCCGCATATCATCGCGGGCTCGGTGGAGGCCTCGTTCGCAGTGTTTTCCGGTCACGCACCTCTGGGCGCGTATTTCGTCAAATTCCTGCTGCCGACGCTGGCCGGCAACGTGTTCGGCGGCACCGCGCTGGCCGCCGTGTTCAACCACGCCCCGGTCGCCGGGGAGCTGCGCGAGCTGGGCTCGTCGAACTGATACGCTTTCACGGGTGGTCAACCCCGTGCCCGTGGGATAAAGGCCCGCGACCGATCGGCACAGGCGCCCCCGATGCCAGCGACGAGCCAGACGACCACCGCCTCCGTACGGCGCCTGCCCAACCTGTTCGACCTGGCGGCGATGCTGCTGCTGGCGGCGGGGCTGATTGCTGTCGCCAATGTCGCGCGCCACACGCTGGGGCCGCTCACGACCACCGAAGGCACGACGATTCATCTCGACCCGGCCTACCTGCCGGGCTACGCGTTGCGCACCACGCTGCGCATGTTCGCGGCGCTGGCGGTGTCGTTGCTGTTCACCTTCACCTATGCGACCTGGGCGGCCAAGAGCCGGCGGGCGCGGCTGATACTCATTCCGGTCTTGGACATACTGCAAAGCCTCCCGATCTTCGGCTTTCTGACGTTCACCGTGACGTTTTTTCTCGGCCTGTTTCCCGGCCAGGTGCTGGGCGCCGAATTGGCCGTGGTGTTCGTGATCTTTACAAGCCAGGCCTGGAACATGACGTTTTCCATGTACCAGAGCCTGACCACCGTGCCGGGCGACCTCGATGAGGCGGCGCGGGGGTTTCAGCTTAGCACATGGCAACGATTCTGGCGGCTGGATGTGCCGTTCGCCATGCCGGGCCTGCTGTGGAATATGATGATGAGCATGAGCGGCGGCTGGTTCGCGCTGGTCGCGTCCGAGGCCGTATCGGTGGGCGACACCACGTTCACCTTGCCCGGCATTGGCAGCTACATCAAGACCGCGCTGGTCGCGCGCAATATTCATGCGGTGTTCTACGCCATTGCCGCCATGTTCCTGGTTATTCTGGCCTACGACCAGCTTTTGTTCCGCCCGCTGGTGGCGTGGAGCTCGAAATTCCGTTTCGAAACGACTCAGCAGGATCAGGGCGAGGATCCGTGGATGCTCGCGCTGCTGCGGCGGACGCGGTTGCTGCGCATTGGCGCCGACACGGTTGGAAGCTTCTTCTTCGCGGTGACCGGCTTGCGGGTGGGTCGCCGCCGACCGTCGCGCATCGCGGCAACGCCGCAGGGGTCGCGCGTGCTGGATGTGGTGTGGGGCAGCGCTCTCGGCGTGCTGGTCGTGTTGGCGATATGGCGCATCTTCACATTCTGCCGCGGCAGCCATCTGGGTGTGGGCGATGTGGTTATTGCCGTGACGATGGGGTTCTATACGCTGCTGCGCGTTATTGCGCTGATGGTTGTCGCCACCGCTATCTGGGTGCCGATCGGTGTTATTATAGGCCTTCGGCCCAAGCTTGCCAAGAGCGTCGGCGCCTCGGCGCAGTTTCTGGCGGCGTTTCCGGCGAACCTGCTGTTTCCGATTTTCGCTGTCTATATCATCCGCTTTCATCTTAATGTGGACATCTGGCTGACCCCGCTGATTATCCTTGGGGCGCAATGGTATGTGTTGTTCAATGTCATTGCCGGCGCCAATGCGTTTCCCGGCGATCTGCGCGAAGCGGCGCGTAATTTTCAGGTTGGCGGGTTGCTGTGGTGGCGGCGCGTCATATTGCCGGGGATTTTCCCGTATTTCGTCACCGGCGCCATTACCGCGTCCGGCGGCGCGTGGAATGCGGCGGTGCTGGCCGAAATCGTCACGTGGGGTTCGACGACGCTGCGCGCGCACGGGCTTGGCGCCTATATTCAGGATGCCACGACGCGGGGTGATTTCGGCCGCGTTCTGCTGGGCATGGTTGTCATGGCGTCGTACGTGCTTACCTTCAACCGGCTGGTTTGGCGGCCCTTGTATGCGTATTCCAGCAAGCGCCTGACTCTGTAGAAAAGGTTCGGATCATGAGCGCGACCGCGGAGCCGCTTCTGGAAGTTCGCCACTGCAAGCAGGCGTATCATAAGGATAGCGCCAGCGACTTCATTGTGCTGGACGATGTCAATGTCGCCCTGCGTGGCGGGGAGATCGTGGGGCTGCTGGGTCGTTCCGGTTCGGGCAAATCGACCTTGCTGCGCATCGTCGCCGGCCTGCTGCGTCCTACCGAGGGTGAGGTTATTTGGCGCGGCCGGAAGCTGACGGGGCCGGCCGAGGGTGTCGCCATGGTGTTTCAGTCGTTTGCGCTGTTTCCGTGGCTGACCGTGCAGGAAAACGTGGAGCTTGGGCTGGAGGCGCAGGGGGTGGCGCGCAAGGTGCGCGAGGATCGCGCCGAGGAGGCGATCGACCTGATTGGCCTGGGCGGCTACGAGGAAGCTTACCCGAAGGAAATGTCCGGCGGGATGCGGCAGCGTGTTGGCCTGGCGCGGGCGCTTGTGGTGCATCCCGATCTGCTTTTGATGGACGAGCCATTTTCCGCGCTGGATGTTTTGACTGCTGAGACGTTGCGGACCGATCTGATAGATTTGTGGATGGAGGACAAGCTTCCGGTCAAATCCATTCTGATGGTGACGCATAATATCGAGGAAGCGGTGCTGATGTGCGACCGGATATTGGTGTTCTCCTCCAATCCCGGGCGGGTAGCGCAGGAATTGCGGGTGCCGTTTCCGCATCCGCGCAACCGGCACGACGCGGCATTCCGCAAGTTTGTCGATGACATCTACGCTCTGATGACGCGGCGGGCGACCAGCGTGCCGGCGCCCGCGGTGGCCGGGGCGCCCGATGTGCCGGTGGTTGAAACGATCCATGCGCTGCATTTCGTCAGCACCAACCTGCTGGCCGGCTTGATGGAAACGCTGGCGATGGAGCCTTACAAGGGGCGGGCTGATCTTCCGCCGCTGGCGGCGGCGCTGCAACTTGAACTCGACGAATTGCTGCCGCTGGGCGAAACGCTCCATTTGCTGGGGTTCGCGGTGTTGGAGGAAGGCGATATTCGCCTGACCGATGTGGGCAAGAAATTTGCCGAGGCGGACACGGACGAACGCCGCGCGCTGTTCGAGGCGGCGTTGCGCAGCCGGGTGAAGATGGCGGCGAATATTCGCTCGGTGTTGGACGAGCGCTGGAACCATCGCGCCAATGCGGCCCGGTTCCGTGACGAACTGGAAGACCACATGTCCCCCGATTACGCGGAGGATACGCTGCGCGCGGTGATCGGGTGGGCGCGTTTTGCCGAGCTGTTCAATTACGATGAGGAAGCCGATCAGTTTTTCCTTGAACAGGAGGAATGATTTTCATGCTGCGTTATGCCGTGACGTATGTCACCACTTTGCTCGCTTTTGGAGTGCTGGATGGCGCCTGGATTACGTTGTTCGTGGCGCCGCTTTACAAGCGCACGCTTGGCCCGGTGATGCTGGAGCAGTTCCGCACCGCGCCGGCAATCATCTTCTACCTATTGGAGATCCTCGGCATCATGGTTTTTGTCGTGCCTGCCGTGCCGGGCGCGCAGTCGGTGGCGCAGAATTTTCTGTTCGGCGCGCTGTTCGGTTTGTTCACGTACGCAACGCTCGATTTGACCAGCTTCGCGATATTGCGGCCGTGGACATTGTATTTGACGGTGACGGACATTGCGTGGGGGTGTTTTGTGACGGGGGCTGCGTCGGCGGCGGGCATTGCGGCGGCGAATGCCGTGCTGCGGAAGCTCCTGTGAGGGCTTGGCTATGAAAGTCGTGCCCACGCGGCTGCTGGCGCTGCGACTGCTGCTGCCGTATTTCCGGCCGTATCTGCCGCGCGTTGCCGGGGCCACGGTGGCGCTGCTTGCCTCGACAGGATTGCAACTGGCGATCGGGCAAGGGTTGCGGCGGCTCATCGATCATGGATTTGCCGGGCACAGTGCGGCCTCGCTGAACGGCGCGGCGTTGATGATGTTCGGGGTGGTGGGCGCGCTGGCTTGCGCGACGGCGGCGCGATTTGCGCTGGTGACCTGGCTGGGCGAGCGGGTGACGGCCGATTTGCGGCGGTCGTTGTACGGGCATATTATTACATTGTCACCGGCGTTTTTCGAGACCGCGCGGACCGGCGACATTCTGTCGCGGATGACGGCGGACATTACGCTGTTGCAAACGTTGGTTGGCTCGGCGATTTCAATGTCACTTCGCAACGCGCTGACCTTGGTGGGGGCGTTCGTGCTGCTGCTGCTGACCAGCGTTAAATTAGCGGGGATTATTGTTCTGGTGGTTCCTGCCGTGGTGGTGCCGTTGCTGTTTTTTGGGCGGCGGGAGCGGAAATTGTCGCGCATTGCGCAGGACCGGGTGGGCGATCTTGGTGCGTATGCGGAAGAGACGCTGGCGGGGTTGACGACGGTGCAGGCTTTCACGCATGAGCCGATCGATATTGAAGTGTATAGCATGCGGGTGGAGGCTTCCATTACGGCGGCGGTGCGGCGCATCCGGACGCGGGCGTTTCTGCTGGTGGCTGTCATCATGCTGGGGTTCGGGGCCATTACGTTCAGTTTGTGGGTTGGCGGGCGTGACGTGATTGCGGGGCGGATGTCGGGCGGACAATTGACGGCGTTCGTGTTCTACGCGGTGCTGTTGGCGACGTCTGGCGCCACGCTGAGCGAATTGTGGGGCGAGGTGCAGCGCGCGGCCGGGGCGGCGGAGCGGCTTTCGGAACTGTTTGCCGCGCGGGCTGAGGTTCGGGCACCTGTGGCGCCGGTTGCGTTGCCGGCGCGGGGGCGGGGGGAGATCGCGTTCGAGGAGGTGACGTTCCGGTATCCGAGCCGGCCGGACAGGGCGGCGCTCGATGGGTTTTCGGCGCATGTGGCGCCTGGCGAGACGGTGGCGATTGTGGGGCCTTCGGGGGCGGGGAAGACCACGGTGTTTCAGCTTCTGCTGCGGTTTTATGATGTGCAGCACGGGGCTATTCGGATTGATGGGGTTGATGTGCGGGACGCGGCGCCGGAGGCGGTGCGGCATCGGATTGCGGTGGTGCCGCAGGACCCGATTATTTTCAGTGCGAGCGCGGCGGAGAATATCAGGTATGGCAAGCCGGCGGCGACGGATGCGGAAGTTAGGGCCGCGGTAGAGGCGGCGGCGGCGGAGTTTCTGTTCGATTTGCCGCAGGGTTTGGATACGTTTCTGGGCGAGAAGGGTGTGCGGCTTTCGGGTGGCCAGCGGCAGCGGGTGGCGATTGCAAGGGCGGTGTTGCGCGATGCGCCGATTTTGTTGCTGGATGAGGCGACGAGCGCGCTGGATGCGGAGAGTGAACAGGCGGTGCAGCATGCGCTGACCGTGCTGGGTCATGCGAGAACGACGTTGGTGGTGGCGCATAGGTTGGCGACGGTTAGACGGGCGGATCGAATATTGGTCATGGAAGCCGGCCGCATCGTTGCGACGGGCACGCACGAGGCGCTTGCGCGCGGCGAAGGCCTGTATTCGCGCCTGGCGGCTTTGCAGTTCGACCTGACATAGCAAAAGTTTTTTGCTTCTTTTTTTCAAAAAAGAAGTGCTTCCTTCCTAGAGCGGCTTCGGCCTGACTGGAAAATCGTCGTTGTCCGTCCGGCCGCTCCAACTTGTTGTCTGCAGAGCATTTGTATCAGCCTCAACCTGCCGCCTGCGCTAAGGGCCCGTTCGAAATTAACCGAATCAACTACCACGGTCGAACGGGCCCTTAGCCTTTGTTTGAAACGGCATCTTTGTCGGCGTGGCAACGCACTTATTTGCCGACGATGCCTAAGCGATTCCAGTCAGGCTGAAAATGCTCTAAGCCGCCAGCAAGTTCGTTGTTGATCCGGAAAGGGTTGGAGTACTCCAACCCTTTTCGGTTCCGCATAGATTATCCAGAATTTCGGCAGTAGCGGCGAGCACGCGGGCGCGGTCCGCGGGGAGGGGTGCGGTGACGGTGATTTGGATGGCGCCATTGCGGCGGCGAAGGCCCGCGGCCAGCTTGCGGCCATCTTGGGCGGTGACGCTGTGTGTGTCTGGGCTCTCGCGCTGGAGCAGGCGGCGAAGGACCGTTTCGGGTGGGAGCCAGGCGCCGTGGTTCAGGATGCTGTGTTTCTGGAGGGCGGCGATTTCGCGGGCGGTTTGGATGATGCGCTGATTTTTTTCCTCGTCTTTGAGGTGGAGAAAGAGGGTGCGGGCGCGGGCGATGGTCAGGCGGTCCGGGCGGCCGAAGGCGGTGAAAATTTCTTCGGGCAGGTTGGCCAGGGTGAGGTAGCGGCCGAGGTCGGTGGGGTGCATGCGGATGGCGTGGGCCATGCGATCCTGGTTGCTATCGTAATATTTGGCCAGAGCAAAGCTGTAGTCGAGCGCGCGTTGGATGTCGGAGATGTCGGCGCGGTTGCGATTGTCGCGGTCGGCGGCGGCGAAGGCTTCCTCGTCGGAGAGGGCGCGGATGGCGGCGAAGAACGGTTGTGTGGCGCCGGGATCGGCCTGGCGGAGGGCGGCGATGGCGAAATGGCGGCGGGCGCCGCAGATGATTTCGTAGCGGACGGGGTCGCCC